>Ga0265798_10001498_pt1 | contig 36297 bp, 35 predicted proteins | sample P3T30metagenome_FD_192430 | JGI IMG/M metagenome (GOLD analysis project Ga0265798, IMG submission 192430) | Plant litter microbial communities from East Loma Ridge, Irvine, California - P3 T30 | ecosystem: Environmental > Terrestrial > Plant litter > Unclassified | place: USA: California...
CATCCTTGCAATTAAAGGCCCTGCAGCTGTACAGGAATACCTGGTGAATGGTGTACAAGAGGTTTACCGTTTACAAGGTGTGAAAATTAACGATAAGCACTTCGAGGTGATTGTTCACCAGATGATGCAGAAAGTTCACATCGAAGATCCGGGAGACACTATTTTCTTAGAAAATAACTCTGTAGACCGCTGGGACTTCATGATTGAGAATGACGAGATCTATGACAAAAAAGTAGTTGTAGACGCTGGTGATTCAGAAACTGTGAAACCAGGTATGATCTTATCTATGCGTAAGTTAAGAGATGAAAATTCTCAGCTTAAACGTAAGGATATGAAACAAATCACGGTTCGTGACGCAAGACCTGCTACTGCAAGTTCTATCCTTCAGGGTATCACACGTGCATCCCTTGGTACTAAATCATTCATCTCTGCAGCTTCCTTCCAGGAAACGACTAAGGTGTTGAATGAGGCGGCTATCGCTGGTAAACGTGACCATATGTTAGGCTTGAAAGAAAACGTTATTGTTGGTCACCTGATTCCTTCAGGTACTGGTGTACGTGGCTACGAGCGTATCATTGTAGGTTCTCAGGAAGAATACGACAAGTTATTGGCTTCAAAACAAGAAGAAGTAGAAGCATAAGCTCCTGCATAACCATAACAAATCCCCCTTCAGCAATGTTGGGGGATTTTTTTTTGAATAATCTCCAAATCTATACCTGCTGTAGCATTAAAAAAGTAGTTTTGTTATTATGGAAGAGCAAAACAACGAAAACCAGCTTAATATAGAATTGTCAGAAGAAGTTGCAGAAGGCATCTTCTCCAACCTGGCCATCATCACCCATTCCAATACGGAGTTTGTATTGGACTTCATCAGGGTAATGCCCGGTGTTCCAAAAGCAAGAGTTAAATCGAGGATTATCTTGACGCCAGAGCATGCAAAACGCCTTGTAGAGGCCATGCAGGATAATGTAGAGAAATATGAGGCTTTACACGGCAGAATTAAGACACAGGAGCCACCAGCTTTGCCAATGGGCTTTGGCGGACCAACCGCACAAGCTTAAGTTCTTAAGCGCATTAGCCCGAATAAGTTTATAAGTTATCTGATCTGTACTGATCGATATATTCCAAAATCTCGGTGGTTTGTTCGGGCGCAAACCACTTGATTTCTTCATCTTTCCTGAACCAGGTGAGTTGCCGCTTGGCAAAACGTCGCGTATTCTGCTTAATCTTATCTACCGCTTCCGCTAAGCTACAGGTGCCATCAAGGAAGTCGAACAGCTCTGCGTAGCCAACGGTCTTAAGCGCATTCAGCTCCCGGTGGGGTAGCAATCGCTTAACCTCCTCCAGTAAACCTGCTTCCATCATTTGATCTACCCGCTGATTGATCTGGTTATAAAGCTGCTGACGGTCTTTATTGAGCCCTATTTTGATGACGTTAAAGGGCCTTGACTTCTTGCTATTGCTCTGAAAGGAGGAAAGCTTCTTCCCTGTAGACAACACAAACTCCAATCCACGGATGACACGTTGGGTGTTAAACTGATCTACCTGTGCGTAATATTCAGGGTCGAGCGCAGCGAGCCTGGCTTTGATGCCGTCCAGTCCTTCCGCTTGAAACTCCTCGTTTAAAGCTGCGCGAATGGAAAGGTCCGTAGCTGGAAGATCATCCAGGCCATTCAGCAGTGCATTCACATAGAGCCCGGAACCACCGACAAGCACCACCTGGTCATGTGCCTCGAAGAGATTGGTCAGCAAGGCCATGGCTTGTACTTCAAAGTCGCCGATAGAGAACAGCTCCGTGATGTGGTGGGAGCTGATGAAATGATGTGGCGCAGCAGCAAGTTCTTCCGGGGAGGGCTTTGCAGTACCGATCTCCATTTCCTGGAAAAATTGCCTGGAGTCGGCGGAGATGATCTCCGTATGCAGATGCTGCGCCACTTTAATGGCCAGGGCTGTCTTGCCGACAGCCGTTGGACCAACAATTGAAATGAGTGTCTTAGACGGTGCCTTAGCTGGCATTAATAATCTTCTTTATCGCCGTACGTCTCATCCTCGTAGTTCTCGTCATCTGAGAACTCGTCGGTGTCTGTGCTGTCGTCCGAATCGTCGTCATCGTCACTGGCTGCGCCAGCATTAATTCCACGGCCGTCCATTGCTTCCAGCTCTTCCGTATCCTCCGGAACAAAGTTCATCTCGTTCAGGAAGTCAAAGTCGCTAGACACCGGATTGGTTGAAACCGCCACCTGTCCGAAGTTATTTTTGTCGATGATCTTTGGTGCTTCGCCAATCTTCTTGATAATGGCAGGGTATTCCACGTTGGGATCCGCCTGAAGGATGATCTTCACCAACTCCACGTGGAAGTCGAACGGGCGATCAAAGTTATATATGTAGTAGAATTTCTGGTGTGGGTCTTCGATGAAGCTGCTCAGTTTGGAATTCTCCATAAGTGCTACACCGCGGTCTACTTTACGTTGGTTTGGGAGATAAGCGATTTCATCGCCTTTGATCCAGTGATCAGTACTGATATAAAAAGAAGAAGATTTCTCTGGATTATAGCCTGTAGAACGATGAATGGCCAGGTGCAGATCTACAAAAGTCTGATTGGACTTGATATCAATCTCCCGAACTACCTCATCAAAATCTTCAAAGCTTACCTTAAATCTATATATCGCCATTGGTCTATTTTCTTACTAAAATTAAAAAATAAATTTATTATTTATAAAGGTAATGTTGTCAGGGGTTTCAGCCCAAATTCACCGCCTTTGCGAAGCATGAACTTTAACGCCTCATCGTAGCTATTTGGTATTTCACCTTCTAGAATAGCTTCTCTTATTGCATTTTTAATTAGGCCCACTTCTTTTCCGGCTTTAATGCCGAAGGTGCTCATGATGTCTTCACCCGTAATTGGCGGCTGCCAGTTGCGCACCTTGTCGCGTTCTTCAACGTCCTTAAGCTTCTGTTTTACCAGCTCAAAGTTGTTGCGGTATTTCTTTACTTTATATTCGTTTTTGGTCGTTACATCTGCGTTGCAAAGCATCATCAGCCCCTCAATGTCGTCACCGGCATCAAAGAGTAAGCGCCTGACGGCGGAATCTGTAACCACTTCCTGCGCCAGTACGATGGGGCGCAAGTGCAGCTGCACAAGCTTCTGCACCAATTTCATCTTCTCGTTTAAAGGCAGTTTCAGCTGCGCAAAAATCTGCGGCACCATGCGTGCACCTTTATCCTCATGCCCATGGAATGTCCAGCCGTGCCCGTTTTCAAAGCGCTTAGTTGCAGGCTTGGCAATATCATGCAGAATCGCAGCCCAGCGGAGCCAGAGGTCGTCCGTGTCTTTACAGATGTTGTCCAGTACCTGAAGGGTATGGTAGAAGTTGTCCTTATGACCTTTGCCGTTGATGATCTCAACGCCGTACAGGTTGGCCATTTGTGGGAAAATCAGCTGCAGCAAGCCCGTATCAAAAAGATACTTGAAACCCACGGATGGAACCGGGGAAGAGATGATCTTATTCAACTCATCGGTAATTCTTTCTTTAGAAACGATGCTGATGCGGTTTTTCTGTTTAGCGATGGCTTCCAGTGTTTGCGCTTCAATGGCAAACGAGAGTTGCGAAGCGAAGCGGATGCCCCGCATCATGCGCAATGGGTCATCGGAAAACGTGAGCTCGGGCTCCAATGGCGTCTTAATTATCTTTTCGCGCAAGTCACTAACACCATTGAAAGGATCCACCAGCTCGCCATAGTTGACTTTGTTTAAAGAAATCGCTAAGGCGTTGATGGTGAAATCGCGACGAAGCTGATCATCTTTGATCGTTCCGTTTTCTACGATGGGCTTCCGGGAATCTGCGCGGTAGGATTCTTTTCTGGCGCCCACAAACTCAATTTCAAGATCCTGGTAGCGCAACATGGCGGTACCGAAGTTCTTAAATACGCTCACTTTGGCGTTAAGCTGTTTAGCGGCCAGTTCGGCAAATTCAATACCATTGCCTAAAACAACGATATCGATGTCTTTAGAGGGGCGTTCCAATAGTAAATCCCGTACAAAACCGCCTATCACGTAAGCTTCAATTTGGTTTTTATCGGCAATATTGGCCAGCAACTTAAAAACAGGATGCCTTAAATGTTCTTCCATAGCGTATTCCTCGTGCTTTAGCCCTGAATTCAGGCAATCTGCGGAGTTTTGCAAAAGTAGTAAAACTTACTTTCTAATAAAGGAAAATTGCCCGCCAGCCCCGATTTTAATGATCGTAGAAGGCTTCTTTTCCGTCCGGTCATCCTGCTGGTGTTCCACGATATAGTCTACCTGGGATTTCACTTCTTCACTGATCATGTCAAAGTTTTTTGGGCTTGGTTCACCGGATATGTTGGCTGAAGTAGAGACAATCGGCTTTCTGAACCGCTGTAGCAGCTGCTGCGTAAAATCATGGCGCACCACACGAATGCCGACACTGCCATCCAGATTCATCACGTTTTTAGCCAGGTTCTTTGCGTTATCAAAGATCACGGTCATCGGTGTTTCCGCATATTCAATCAGGTCGTATGCCACTTCAGGCACTTCTGAAACGTAACTCTGGATCTTTGCATCCGTATCCAAAAGGATGATGAAACTTTTGTCGGCCGCACGCCCTTTGATTTGGTTGATCTTTTCTACCGCCGCTTCATTGGTGGCATCGCATCCCAAGCCCCAGATCGTATCTGTAGGATAGAGAATTACACCACCTTCTTTCAACACGGCAAGACACTTGTCGATATCAGTTTTAAACATCTGGCAAAATTACGAATTGAAAAGGAATTATCGCTTTGAAGCAATGCCTTCATAGAAGGCCATAAGCTGTGCAGCGATCACCTCATTGTTAAATTTCTGCACAAATTTCAGGCCCTGATCAGCCATGTTGCGACAACTTTCAGGCGCATTCAAGAGTTTGTTCGTTGCATTGGCCAGCGCGGTATGGTCCTGCGGGTTGATATAGATGCTGTCTGGGCCGCCAGCTTCTTCCAGGCAGGAGCCTGTTGCGGCAATAACCGGCACGCCGGAGTATAAAGCTTCGATGATGGGGATGCCGAAGCCTTCGTATAGGGAAGGGTAGACAAATACTTTCGCCAGCTGGTAAATGCCGGGCAGGTCCATGAAGGAGACGTCCTTCAAAAAGACGACGCGGGCATGCAAACCCAAGCGCTCAATCTCCGCATGTAGCATTTTCGCATACGGTTGTTGTTTCCCGATGAGCACCAATTTACAGGCTTCAGGTAAAGAAGGTAGCGCCTTTATTAGTAGCAGCTGATTCTTCCGTTCTTCAATGGTGCCTACATTTAAGATGTATTGCTCCGGAAGGGCATATTTTCCTTTAATCTCCGCAAGGCGACCCTGTTCGAAAGCCTGCTTGAAACTGTCATCACAGCTTTGGTAAATGACGCTGACCTTTTCTGCGGGCACTTCAAACAGCTCAATGAGATCCTGACGGGTTCTTTCGCTAATGGCAATCACCGCATCTGCTTTGCGACAGGCATATTGCCCTTTGAAACGGTAGATCTGCCGGTCTATGAAGGGAAAGTATTGAGGAAATCTGATGTAGATCAGGTCGTGGATGGTCACTACGGACTTAATCCCCGATGTGGCAATACCGAAGGGAAGCTCCTGACTTAAGCCGTGGTACAACGTGATGTTGTCCGCTTTCAGTTGCTTCAAGATCCCGAAGCTCCGCCATAGAAAGCTGCTCCAGGCAAGTTTTAGCTTTACGCCACGGGTTTTGAAGAAAGCCGTGGTCTGAGGATGGTCCTTAACCTTGGGGGCATAGACCAGATATTCGTTATTGGGGAAGTAATTTGCCAGTTGTAATATCAACGAGCGGCTATAATTACCTAAGCCGGTTAAATTATTGGCCGCTCGTTTACCGTCAAATCCGATTTTCATTAAACAGCTACGTTGTTTTCTCTTAACGCATCATTCAATGATGTCTTCTTATCTGTAGATTCTTTTCTCTTACCGATGATCAGCGCACATGGAACCTGGTATTCTCCTGCAGGGAATTTCTTCGCGTAGGTACCCGGAATTACAACCGACCGTGCTGGTACAATACCTTTGTATTCTATAGGCTCCGGACCAGTAACGTCGATGATTTTAGTAGATGCGGTAAGGACCACATTAGCGCCAAGTACGGCTTCACTTTCTACACGTACACCTTCAACCACAATTGCTCTTGAACCGATGAATACGTTATCTTCAATGATAACCGGTGCAGCCTGAATCGGCTCCAACACACCTCCGATACCAACGCCACCGCTTAAGTGTACGTTTTTACCGATCTGCGCACATGAACCTACAGTCGCCCAGGTATCTACCATCGTACCTTCGTCAACATAAGCGCCGATGTTTACATAAGATGGCATCATGATTACACCTTTAGCCAGGTAAGCACCAAAACGTGCAATACCATGAGGTACTACGCGAACACCAAGTTCTTTGTAATTGGTTTTCAGCTTCATTTTATCATGAAACACGAAGGGGCCAACCTCGATTTCGCGCATCTTTCTGATCGGAAAGTATAATATTACCGCTTTTTTAACCCACTCGTTGATGCCCCATGAATTCATAATTGGTTCAGCAACGCGAAGTTCGCCTCTGTCTAACTGCATAATTACAGTTTCAATGGCCTCTGCATACTCGCTATATTCTAATAAAGATCTGTCCTCCCATGCGGCCTCTATCAACTTTCTTAAATCTGCTATCATGTTTTTATCTAATTTTTGACAAAATAAATCAAATTTATGTATTGCAGGCCTTTTTGTATGTAATTTTGCTGTTTTATGGCTGAACAGGAAAAACTGAGAATAGATAAATATTTGTGGGCAATCAGGCTCTTTAAAACACGTACAAATGCTACAGAAGCTTGCCGGGCAGGTCGGGTTAAGCAGAACGGCCAGAACGTGAAGCCTTCCGCGATCGTGAAACCAGGTGATATTTACCAGGTTTCAAAAGGTATTGAGAAGAAGGTTATCGAAGTGCTCGAACTTTCGCACCAGCGTACGGAGTACAAGATTGCCGTTACCAAGTATAAAGACATTACACCTTTAGAGGATACCATTGCCTACAAATCGGTGTTCCATGCGCCTGTGATGAAGCGCGATCGTGGAGCCGGAAGACCGACCAAACGTGATCGAAGGGAAATTGATGAACATACAGACAACTTCTTTGAAAAAGAAGGGGACCCCGGCGACTAAGTCTTACTTGTAATAACCAAAAGCTTATTGCATAAAAAATGCCCTCACGGAGGGCATTTTTTATTGTAACGTTAGCTAAGTAAAGCTTATTTCTTGGTTGATTTATAATCTTCGTTTAAGCCTTTGATAACTTCAGACGTGATGTCTAAAGATTCATCAGCGAATAAGATGGCGCTGTTACCTTTAGAGTAAGTTAAGACCATTTTGTAACCTTTAGTTTTTGCGTAACCTTTAAGGTAGTCTGCAACTTTATCATAAAGTTTCTCTTGCTCAGTAGCTTGCTCATTCTGCAATGCAGCACCTGCATTTTGCTGATAAGCCTGCAATTCTTGTTGCTTACGTGCAAGTCTTTGTTCTGTAGATGCACGCTGATCAGCAGCCATGGTTTGTTGTTGTTGCTGATATTGCGCTACTTCACGTTGGAAAGCCTGTGTTTTAGACCCCATGTCCTGCTCAGCACTTTTCGCTTTGCCGTCTAGTTTGGTCTTTAAATCTTTAAAGTAATCGTATTTGGTTAACAATGAATCGGAGTTCACATATACAATCTGATCTTTAGTGCTTACGGTACCAGCTTCAGTGGTTTTTGCTGGGGTAGTGGTAGCGGTATCTTTGTTCTGACAAGCTGCCATAACTGAAACCAATGCAACTGCTGCTGCTACTTTACCGAATTGTAACGTCTTAATGTTCATCTATTTTGAATTGTTGATTTGAAATTTCTGGATTTGTGCTGCAAAGGAAGCAAATACAAGCAAGCATTACCTAAGCATGGTTTTAAAAATTTAAGCAAATATAAAATTTCAAATTTAGTATCCTAAGAAACATCGTTTTTTAAGCCTTTTTTAGTCCTTGTGAAGTCAAATAGTTGCTCAAATATTCGGCTAATTGGGCTAAAATCGCTATTTTTGAAGCTTATTGTATTACTAACAAATATGAGCGAAGAAAAAGATCCAAAGTCAAATTATTCGGCAGATAATATACAGGTATTAGAAGGATTGGAAGCGGTGCGTAAGCGCCCTTCGATGTATATAGGGGATACCGGTGTTAAAGGTTTACACCACCTGGTGTATGAGGTTGTCGATAACTCCATTGATGAGGCCTTAGCTGGTCATGCAGACACCATTACCGTAAATATTCTTAAAGATAACTCCATCCGCGTATCCGATAATGGTCGTGGTATTCCGACAGGAATGATGCAGAAAGAAAAGAAATCTGCATTAGAGGTGGTTATGACCGTGCTTCACGCCGGTGGTAAATTCGATAAAGACACTTACAAAGTTTCTGGTGGTTTGCACGGTGTGGGTGTAAGTTGTGTAAACGCCTTGTCTACGCACCTTAAAGCTGAAGTACACCGCGAAGGAAAAGTATGGGTTCAGGAATACGCAAAAGGTAAACCGCAGTACGACGTAAAAGTTGTTGGTGAAACTGAAAAGCGTGGTACCGTAATAACTTTCTCTCCAGATCCAGAGATCTTCTCGCAAACGGTAGAGTATCGTTATGATACCCTTGCTTCACGTTTAAGAGAGTTGAGCTTCCTTAACAAAGGCATCAGCTTAACGCTTACTGACGAACGTGAGGAAGATGAAGAAGGAAACTTCCTGTCAGAGCTGTTCCTGTCTTCAGGTGGCTTGAAGGAGTTTGTTCAATTCCTTGATGGCAACCGTCCTTCATTAATCGCAGAGCCGATTTATGTTGAAGGTATGAAAAACGGTATTCCCGTTGAACTTGCGCTTCAGTACAATGACAGCTATGCGGAGAACGTACACTCTTACGTAAACAATATTAATACCCACGAAGGTGGAACACATATCGCTGGTTTTAGAAGAGGATTAACCCGTACGCTTAAAGCGTATGCTGATAAATCAGGATTGATTAAGAACTTAAAGATTGAGATTACCGGTGACGACTTCAGAGAAGGTCTTACCGCTGTCGTTTCAGTTAAAGTTGCGGAACCACAGTTTGAAGGGCAGACCAAAACCAAGTTGGGTAACTCCGAGGTTATGGGTGCTGTAGACATCGCTGTTGGTGAAGCTTTAAATAACTACCTGGAAGAAAATCCTAAGGAAGCCCGTTTAATCATCAACAAAGTAATCCTTGCCGCAACAGCTCGTGCTGCTGCCCGTAAGGCTCGTGAAATGGTTCAACGTAAGTCTGTAATGGGCGGCTCTGGATTGCCAGGAAAGCTTGCCGATTGTTCAGATAGTGATCCGGTAAAGTGTGAGCTTTACCTGGTGGAGGGTGACTCCGCGGGTGGAACTGCAAAACAGGGCCGTGATCGTAACTTTCAGGCCATCCTTCCATTGAAAGGAAAGATCCTGAACGTGGAGAAAGCCATGGAGCACAAGATCTACGAAAATGACGAGATCAAGAACATGTTCACCGCTTTAGGCGTGAGCATTGGTACGCCAGAGGATGATAAAGCGCTGAACATGACCAAACTTCGCTATCACAAAATCGTGATCATGACGGATGCGGACATCGACGGATCGCACATTACCACGCTGATCCTGACGTTCTTCTTCCGCTACATGAAAGCCTTAATCGAAGCTGGTTACGTGTACATCGCTGCGCCACCGTTATACCTTGTAAAAAAAGGTAAGGAGCAGGAATATTGCTGGAATGATCAGCAACGTGATGCCGCTGTACAGCGCTTAAAAGGTGCAGGTAAAGAGGAAAGTGTTCACATCCAACGTTACAAAGGTTTGGGTGAGATGAACGCGGAGCAGCTTTGGGAGACAACTTTGAACCCGGCTACCCGTACCTTGATGCAGGCGACCATAGAAAACGCCGCAGATTGCGACCGTACTTTCTCCATGCTAATGGGTGATGAGGTTGCACCAAGAAGGGACTTCATTGAAAGAAATGCAAAATACGCGAAGATTGATGCTTAATTCATAGATTCGCTTTGACATAAAAAGCCCTGCAGGTGTAAAACTTGCAGGGCTTTTTTATGGAAAAGATACTGGACAGCGCAAGAATGTGGTGTAGACAGATGCTGGGATAACAAGGTCCCAACAGGGCCTCCACAGGGGGCTTACAGGGGGTTAACAGGGCCCATGCCTTGTGAACCCCTGGTCGGGACTTTGTGGGCTGCGCGTGCCTGGCTTGTATGCTACCTTTCTATTCTATAATGATCTCGTATTTGGTAAGCAGCCCTGCCAAACTATGCGCTGCAAATCTTGCTTTTTTGATTAAATTTTGTTGCGGGTCGATGCTGAAGTTCCTGTTTGTTGTAAAATCCATGCCGGAGAGGTTTGTTCCATCAAATATGGCATCTACCAGGTCGCAGTCTTTCATAATGGCTTTTGAAAGGTCAGCTTTGCTGAAGTTTGCGCCATGAAGTTTACAGTTGTTGAACGTGCTTTTGTTCATTTTCTTTTTATCGAAACTTGCATAGTCCAGCAGGCAACTCTCAAAGTGCAGTGAAAAGCCGAAGTCCAGCATCTGGTAAAAGTTGATCCCGATGAGCTTGCAATTGCTGAAACTCAAGTCCTGGGCTTTTGCTTTGGCGACTTGTGCATTGCTCAGATTGCAGGAAGCGAAAAGGCAGTCCGTAAATGCAATGCCGCTGATGTCGTTGAAAGTACAGGAACGGAATTCGACAGATTCGTAAGCTCTTTCCAAAGGCTCATTTGTAAAATCAACTCTTTCGAATACGGTGTAATAGGTCTTTGGAGCTGGCGTGTTATTTTTTCTTGATGTCATCTGATCTCTGTGTCTAATTGGGGAGTAAAAGAGTTCCGCGGCTTAGAGCTGTTTCTCTGTGTACACCGGCAAATGTAACGGAAACGGTGTGAAAACCGTGTACACGGGAAATTCATTAACTACGTCAAGAGACCTTCGCAAAGAAGCGGCTCTTTTTAGCGCTGAGGTACCCGCCTATTGGTATAAGTTGTGGGATGCAGCATCTCCTTTCTTAACCTAGGTCAATGTTCCGGCAGGTGCTTTAGGCTAGCTTTGTATTAACACTAAAAGCAAAGATTATGGACAGTTTAAGATCATTCAAAACCTTCAGTGACGGACTACCCGAGCAGGAATATTTGATGCCGGTATTGTTTATTGGTCATGGATCCCCGATGAATGGTATTCAGGATAATGACTTCTCCCGGGGCTGGAAGGCTATGGCCGACAAGCTGCCTGTACCTGCTGCCGCGTTGGTTATTTCTGCGCATTGGCTATCTAAAGGCACGCGCATCACTGCGATGGATTTCCCGGAGACCATCCATGATTTTGGTGGATTTCCACAAGCCTTGTTTGATGTTCAGTATCCGGCGCCCGGGCTACCAAGTCTGGCAAAGGAAACCGCTTCGCTGTTTCATTCTACACAGGTGGAGCTGGATCACGACTGGGGATTGGACCATGGTGCCTGGACCGTGGTTCGGCATATGTATCCTCAGGCGAATGTGCCTGTATTGCAGTTAAGCATCGATTATACCAAAGGCCCTGCTTACCATTTTGAACTGGCAAAGGAATTATCCGCACTGCGCCGGAAAGGGGTGCTGATCATGGGTTCTGGAAATATGGTTCACAACCTGAGAATGGTGGCATGGGATAGGATGGATGAACCGGGTTATGGTTATGACTGGGCCTTGAACATCAATGAAAAGTTTAAATCCTTGATTATGGAGGAGAACTATCAGCCATTATTCAACTACCAATCTCTTGGAAGTGATGCAATGATGGCCATTCCAACACCAGAGCACTACATGCCGCTAATGTATACCCTGGGTTTAAAACAGCATGGTGATGACGTTTCATTCTTCAATGATAAGGCTGTTGCGGGATCTTTAACCATGACTTCGGTGAAGATCGGGTAGTTTTATTTCCCTTTCCCGCATTAACCTTCGAGGATAATCATGGATATTAGGTGTAGTGTAATGCTGATCTAACCAATGTTCATGACCAACCTGATGAAAAAACAACTCTTATTAATCCTGCTGTTAACCGGCAGTTTGCATGTTTTCGCGCAACAAGCGGCCAGTAAGCTACCTAAAGTGCTCCTCCGTTTTGATGATATCGGTATGAACCATGCCGTGAACACCGCTATTGATGAGGTTGGGAAAACAGGCATGCCTTTTTCCGCTTCGGTCATGTTTGCCTGTCCCTGGTACCAGGAAGCAGTTGAAGTGCTTAAGAAGTACCCAAAGGTCGCGGTTGGCGTGCACCTGACCTTAACCGCGGAGTGGAAAAACTACAGGTGGGGCCCGGTGTTAGGGCAGTCTGCCGTGCCGAGCCTTGTAGATAGTCTGGGCTATTTTCTACCTTCTACCACAGCTTTTCAAAAGAACAAATACAAGCTTGAAGAAGTAGAGCGGGAGCTCAGTGCGCAGATTGAACGTGCATTGGCTTCAGGCCTGCACATCTCGTACATTGATCCGCATATGGGCATTGCATTGTCCACCCCACAATTGCGCAGCCTTACAGAGCGGCTCGCGAAGAAATACAAGCTGGCGATATCTCCGTTAAGCGAGGTGACTTACTTTGGCGAAAGCTATAATGATATGTGGGGCGAGCCTGTTGCAACAAAAAAGCAGGCCTTTATGAACGTACTCAAGAATCTCTCTACAACAGCACCCGCGAATATGGTGATCCTGCATATTGCGCAGTCGACGCCGGAAATGGATGCGATGAAAGACATGAACAGCAGCATGATGAGCAGCAATGCAAGCAGTCATAGGCAGGCAGAGTTGGACATGGTGCTTTCAAAGGAGTTCCGGGATATGGTGGGGCAGCAGTTTGAACTGGTGACTTACCAGGATCTGATTGAGCAGTTTGGCTTGCGGAACAGCAAGCCGATTCCCGCAGGGAAATAACTAGATGCTGTTCAGGATCTCCCTGACCCGATCTCTTTTACCTCTTGATATGGGCAATTCCGTGCCGTCATAAAGGAGGAGGAAGTCGCCATATTCTTTTTTCCAGCTTTTAATATGTCGAACATTGACCAGGTGCGACTGGTGACACCGGATAAACCCGTAATCTTTTAAGATTTCCTCATACTCGTAAATGGGCTTGGAGACCACAAGCTCTTCGTCTTTTAGGAAAAACGTAGTGTAGTTGTTGGAAGACTGGCAGCGGATGATTTCACCAGTTTTCACAAAGCGCGTCTCCTTCAGGGTGTTTAATGCGATGCGCTGTTCCGCTTTTGGTGACTGGTTAGTAAGTAAGCTAACCAGGTTCTTCAATTCTTTATTCAGTGATTTCTGCTGATGTTTTAACGATGGCCCGCTGTGTTGCCTGCTGTAATTCCAAAGCGTTGATTGGTTTGAGCAAATAATCTATCGCGGAGAAACGCATCGCCTGAATGGCATATTGATCATGCGCAGTAACAAAGATGACCTCAAAGTTAGGCTCTGGAAAGGATTTCAGTAGCTCAAAGCCGTTTTTATCAGGCATCTGGATGTCCAGAAAAACAATGGTAGGGTGGAGTTGCTGGATTAATACAAGGGCATTGTCAACATGCGAAGCTGTACCTAATACCGTGATCTCCGGACAATGTGTCTTAACTAGTTGCCGGAGATTTTCGAGGTTATGCACTTCGTCATCTATAAGGATTGCGCTGATGCTCATAGGAACCAATTTGAGAATTTTATTTCAATCGTAGTACCTGGCTCAGCTTGTGTTTTGATTTCCAGGGAGATATTTTGGTCATTGCTCAGCGTGTTCAATAGGGAAATTCGCTCTCGGGTAAGCTTTAAACCGTAGCCTGTACTTGCAGGCTTTTCGCTGAATCCATTTCCATTGTCTTGTACGGTGACGAGCATATCGTTGTCCGTCTTTGTGAAGTTTATGCCGATTTGCCCACATGTATCAAGTCCGGAAACGCCATGTTTCACCGCATTCTCCACTAGCGGCTGCAGCAGAAGTGTGGGCACCTCGGTTATGTAAGTGTCTATGCTTTCGTCTACTTTGATTTCATACTTGAAATTGAATCTTAGCTGTTCCAGCTTCAGGTAGGTGTTTAGGGTCCGCAGCTCTTCATGCAGGGAGATCAGGTCCTTGTCGGTGTTAATGATCGCTTCACGCATCAGTTGCGCGAAATCTGTAAGGTATTGGTTGGCGCCGACGATGTCCTGCTTGTTGATCAGCCCTTGAATAGAGCTGATGGCGTTGAATATGAAATGGGGGTTTAGCTGCGCGTAGATGGATTTTAGTTCCAGCTGGGCCTTGGTTTTGTTTAGCTGCGCCTGTTCGGCTTGTTTTTTCTGTCGAAGATACAGCATGAGAAACAGGAATGCACCGCCGCAACCCGCCAGCAACAAGCCTGCTAAAATTCTGAATACGTTTGTTTCGTACCAGACTGGCTCCATTTCAAAGTCAACGCTGGTCATGTTTTCGGGCTGTATTGGGTACCTAACTGCCAAATTGTAGGATCCCTTTTTGAGGTCATTTAACACAACCAGGTTTTTGGCAGCATCATTTCGCTTCCAATTGATCATGATCTTTCCATTTCTGCTTAACCGGTATTCAGTACCTGCCGCTGGGTGATTTTCCATTTGAAAGATCAGGCTCTGAAATGTGGAGGACAGTTTTAGAGTAAGCTTTGATTTCCGTGGCAGGGTTAAGCTAATGAATGTTTTTGTGTTTCCCGCAGTTTGTACACGCTGGACATAAGGCTGGAGCACGCGGCGTTTAATGGCTACGGTCTCCAAGATTTTTGAACTGCCCTTTCTTCTGACATCTACGATAAGGGTTTGGCCCATTTCCGGCAGTATGCCGCCTAAGTAGCCCATTTGAGGCATTACTGCTTGTTGTTCAAGTGCTTTGTCGGTAAACTTGCTTATGCTAGTGAATGGCACTAGTACCTTGCCTTTGTATTCGGAGATGCTAAACTCAAAGTTACCGGCATTTTGCCGGGAGACCCCATGAAGGAAAATATGCACCTTACTCGTGTCGAATGTGCTTCTTATTAAGAATTCTTTTGGGCGTGCGTTTAGAAACGCAGTGTCTTTTGCGAAGTGAGCGAGACGAACTTCACCATCAGCATCATCCCAATACCTGTCGTTGAAGGCTTTGATAGCAGTAATGATACCAATAGAGCTGCTAGATTTGAGTGTTTCATCCTGGAAGCTGTGCGAGTAATCGCCCCAATTGATTTGGGCCATGAGGCATTGTGCGGTACTTAACAGGATGAGGAGGAATAGATTGATCTTTTTCATTGCTTTAACTTTCCGCTAAAATGCAGTACAGAATGCGCCCGATTTCTGCAAATGTGAATCGCAGCTAAACGGGTGTGAATTTTGCGAATTATTTCCAGAATATACGTGATCAGGTTGTTGTGCTACGTAAAGATTGGACTTACGAAACCTATATTTGAACATGATGATGAACTTACAGGAGTTTAAAAGCACATTAAGTAGCGGCGAAATGCCGGAAAATCTCTCCGTTTACCTGCAGGCGCTTTGGTATGATGGCCGGGGAGATTGGAAGGCTGCACATGACTTGATTGATCAACGCAGCGACAAGCGCTCCGCGCATTTACATGCTTATCTGCACCGGAAAGAAGGTGATATATGGAACGCCGATTACTGGTACAACAGGGCTGGAGAAAAAAGGCCTGCCGTTTCGTTGGAGCAGGAATGGGAGCAGCTGGTGCAGGGGTTCCTAGCGGGGTAGTTTTTTATAATACGAATCCCTGCCCAAGAATGAGCGGCTTGAAATGTATGAGCCAGTCCAGATTAACCATCTACTGGAGGTCGTTACGTTGTACGATCATCTTTTCTATACATAAGATTTTAGGTATTGTTGTTTATTTGTATATTCGGGTATGTCAATCAACAGCGATTTATTTAAGGGCACCTTATCGACGATCCTCTTGAACCTGCTGGAACAGCATGGCAAGATGTATGGCTATGAAATCACCCAGAAAGTAAAGGCAATCACCGATGGAGGTTTTAATCTGAAAGAAGGCGCTTTATACCCTGCACTGCATAAGCTTGAGGCAGAGGGATTAGTGGAAACAAGTTCTGAAATGGTTGACGGTCGGATGCGCAAATACTACGAACTTTCTTCAGACGGCCAAACTGCTGCCCTGAACAAAATGGAGGAAGCCCGAGCATTCATCAAAAGCTTAAAGCTGTTGTTAAACCTTAAACCCGCGCTACAATGATCTTAAACGAAATACAAAAGCAGGAAATAGCAGATTACGTGAAATCTGTAACCCGCTATCGGGAGACGTACAATGAGGTTTATGATCATGTGCTTTCCGCATTGGAGCAGGAGGCGCAAGACAGCTTTCACTTGAGCTTAGCTGAAGAAGTAATCAATACTGATTTTGGCGGTCGGAAGCAGATTTTCGAGGGAGAAGACAATACGCGACAGGCGCTTTATGGTAGCTTCAGCAGGATGCTGAAACAGGAAATATTGAACACCTTTAAATTTCCAGCAGTATTACACAACTTCTCGCTACTCGGTCTAGGGCTCGTCTTCTATTTCGGCGAAGCGAACAGTGAGGCGATCGTGTCTGTGACCATTATTGGCACATTGATCGCTGTGCTGATACCGCTGCTGCTGTTTGTCTATAAATCTTACATCCGGGACAAGCGGCAAGCTAAGCCTTCTATTAGTGACTACGCGCTCCGATACAATGCGCTATTCGGGCTGAATACGGCCACTTGTGTTTTCTATCTTTGTTTTGCTTGGGATGCAATGATCGCCTTGGAGCCCGGCATACTTGTATCCATCATGTGGACTGCATACTTCTTTTCGAGCATATTCTTACGGGCCTTTATGAAGATGTACAACAGTGCTTTGAAACTGAAGCTTCGATAGGCGCCATGAAGGGCTTGTTTTTTTAGTGATTCTGAGTTAACCACTATCACCACTGGAGAACGTGCTAAATAGCTTAGCTGTTTTAACTGGGGACTTCAACTCGTAGAGAATCAATTCAAGCGGCTAACAAGCGATCTTAGTTCGTACTTAATCAGGATGTCTCCACAATTTACTTATAGAACGTAACCCGCAGCCTTTTATAACTAATCTTTGCTTTGTACTTGATCAGGATGTCTCCTCCAATAATCCCTGCCACTTGTGGATGGCCCAGATGTTCATAAGCTTCATTCACACTCTGCAAGTCCAGCCCGACAACCTGATACTTCTTGATCTTCAACTTGCCAAGCTTCAATTTCGGCAGTATTGCTACGGCGGTACTTGAGGTACTGAATAGCGTTGTGGCAACCGTATCTTCTTCTGGATTTATCGTTTCAATAGCTTCCGATGCGATGTTCTGCTCTAAAAGCGCCTTATCGAACACCGATCTGGAAGCACCAGTATCCAGAACCGCCCAGTGCTTTTTCCCAAAAACAACAATTTCCACCAAGAGGTGGAAACCGTCGTCTTGTAAGTTTATCAGTTTTAATGGGACACGAATTGTTCTCATTCAATTAGATTAGTTTCATTTCTGTAAGTACGTTGTTCATGCTGCGCACAGCATCTGCACTTTTATCGAATTTAGCTTGCTCTTCTGCGGTAAGTTTGAAGTCTACAATAGACTCCCATCCATTGCGGCCCACAACTACTGGTACACCCAGACAGATGTCCGACTGGCCATATTCGCCATCAAGCGCTACACAGCAGGTAAAGATTTTCTTCTCATCACGGACAATGCTTTCTACCAGCGCCGCACCTGCAGCACCTGGCGCGTACCATGCTGAAGTGCCCAATAGGCCCGTAAGCGTTGCGCCGCCAACCATGGTATCTGCAGCAACTTTCTCGAGTGTCGCTTCATCAAGCAGGTTGCTTACTGGCAAGCTTTGGTAAGTTGCATATCTGGTTAGTGGGATCATGGTAGTATCACCATGGCCGCCAATTACAAAGCCTTGCAGGTCGCTGGAATTGCAGTTTAAAGCTTTGCTTAGGTAGTATTTGAATCTGGCACTGTCCAGAATGCCGCCCATGCCGATAAGTTGAGTTTTCGGGATGTTTAGTGACTTCAAGGCCAGGTAAGTCATGGTATCCATTGGGTTGCTGATAACGACAATGATCGCGTCAGGAGAGTATTTAAGGATATTTTCAGCTACACCTTTCACGATGCCGGCATTGATGCCGATTAATTCTTCGCGGGTCATGCCCGGTTTGCGTGGTAAACCAGAGGTGATTACTGCAACAGCAGAGCCGGCAGTCTGGCTGTAGTCGTTGGTTACGCCGGTGATTTTGGTATCGAAGCCCAGGAGCGCTGCGGTTTGCATCATGTCGATCGCTTTTCCTTCAGCAAATCCTTCCTTAATGTCCAACAACACAAGCTCTTGTGCCAGTTCCTTGCGGGCGATGTTGTCTGCGCATGTTGCGCCGACAGCTCCTGCACCTACTACAGTTATTTTCATATTTCTTTGATTAAGTTAGCAGTTTTATGTCCTTTAACCCTCCGGCAAGGGACCCGTTTGCCCGTTTGTAGGGCAAAAAGCGTACCTGGCACCCCGATCGAAGGTATCAATTTTGGGTGCTTTAAAAAATCGTTTTTAAAACTTTATTTATACTAAGGGGTTATTTATCTAGATTTAACATTCGGAGGTTAGGGGCTTAATAATAGAGCATATAGTTATGGAAAATACACCTGTAGAAAGGGTAGATATATTGTCATTTGCAGGGAAATGGTATACATTATATTCCATATCTACTTTCATGGATAAGCACTGGCGACAGACTACAGAGACCTACGTGATTCATCCGGACGGCTATTTTGCTGTATTTACCAACTTTAAAGTTGCAGGGGAGCAAACCCAGAAGTACATCCGCTCTAAGCTGTACGTCGTTAAGGGCACCAATAATGCAGAATTCAAATTACAGTTCCTCTGGCCATTTAAAGTAGATTACTGGGTCATTGAACTGGCGGAAGATTATTCATACGCCGTAATCGGACATCCAGAGTGTAAATTCTTGTTCATCATGTCCAGAAAGCCTTATCTGGATCAGGAACTCCTTGATGATATCATCAAGCGCTGCAAGCAGAAAGGTTATGATACCGCTAAGCTTATTTCTCAGGAACATCCCGTTCCAACCTTATCTAAAGAACAGTTGAATTAAGCTTGCCCTTCCGGCCTTAGCCAGTTCGAGCTTATTTATGGAATAGATCCTTAATATCAACGTTGTTTGCACAGCAATCCAGGCTCACCTTTAGAATAGCTTAACTAAGCTATTTTGGCAATATGTAGATAAACAGCTTTACTAAGTACATCATTCAACTTTATCTGCGCAACAGATTATTCAATCTTGGCGTGCTGATGTCACCTAATCCGGCATTATCTACAGAACTCATTTAGGGAGAACAGCTTGTTTTTTAAAAACCCACGAGGTTTGTAAAATTCTATTTAACCTTACAAAGATTAGCCACTTTTATAATAGGTATTAAGTATTTTTGCACCTCCAACCCAGGTAGTAATGCGCAAGTCATTTGCTGCATCATCTGCCTAAACGGAGCGACTCAGAATTCTCTTAACTTACCTATGTACTTAATCTTCGATACCGAAACCACTGGTTTACCACGCAACTATAATGCACCCGTTACGGACACAGACAATTGGCCGCGTTGCATTCAGCTGGCCTGGCAGCTGCATGATGATCTGGGTAAGTTGCTGGAAAACAAGAGTTTTCTTGTAAAGCCTAAGGGCTTCAATATCCCTTATGATGCGGAGAAGATCCACGGCATCTGTACCGAACTTGCGGAGGAGCAAGGGGAGGATCTGGAAGCTGTACTGGCGGAGTTCAACATAGCACTTTCGAAATCGCGCTTTGCCGTTGGTCAGAACATTGGCTTCGACGTGAACGTTATGGCCTGTGAGTTCCACCGCCTCGGCATGGAAACCCAGCTCATGGACATGCCGGTGCTGGATACCTGTACCGAAGTTACGGCCAGCTTGCTTCAACTCCCTGGTGGTCGAGGTGGAAAGTTCAAGCTGCCAACTTTAACTGAACTTCACAGCTATCTGTTCGGTGTGCCTTTTTCTGAAGCACACAACGCGACGGCCGACGTGGAGGCGACATCCCGTTGTTTCCTGCAGTTGCTGAAGTCGGATGCGTTCCGCCCGGAAGAACTTGGCCTGGATCAGGAGTACATCCGCAATTTCAAACAGGCAAATCCGGGGGTCATCGAGTCTGCAGGATTAACGCACATCAACCTGAAATCAGCTTCTGAGGAAATCAAACGTCGCTTGCAGAAGCCGGCGGAAGTGATTTCCCGTGCGACGCTGAACGACAATAAACGTGAGTTGAGTAATGCGAACTTCATCCACCTGCATAACCACACGCAGTTTTCCGTATTACAATCGACCATAAACATCCCTGGCCTGATCAAAGCTGCGGCGAAATATAAGATGCCTGCAGTGGCGATGACCGACCATGCAAATATGATGGGTGCCTTCCACTTTGTGAGCCAAGTAGCCAACCACAATAAGGCTGCGGAAGCAAAAAACAATGCTACCATTGAGAATGGTGAGGAACCCACAGAAGTAATGCTGAAGCCAATCATTGGCTGTGAATTCTTCGTATGTGACAATCACCTTGACAAATCGAAGAAAGACAATGGCTACCAGATGGTCTTACTTGCAAAAAACAAGAATGGCTATCATAATCTGGCGAAGTTATCTTCCATAGCGTATACCAAGGGGTTCTATTATGTACCAAGGATTGACCGTGCGTTAATCTCGCAGTACAAAGATGATCTGATTGTACTTTCCGGCAACCTTTATGGAGAGATCGCAAGTAAAATCCTGAACCTGGGCGAGCATCAGGCTGAAGCTGCGTTAGAATGGTGGAAAGCGGAGTTCGGTGATGATTTCTACATCGAAATCATGCGCCATACCCAGGAAGATGAAGATATTGCCAACAGAACGTTGATTCAGTTGGCCCGCAAACATGGCTTAAAGCTGGTTGCAACAAACAACACCTACTACATCGATAAAAAGGATGCGAATGCCCACGACATTCTACTCTGTGTTAAAGATGGGGAGAAACAAGCGACACCAATAGGGCGCGGGCGCGGGTACCGTTACGGTTTACCAAACCAGGAGTACTACTTCAAATCACCTGAAGAGATGAAAATGCTCTTCAATGATCTGCCGGAGGCCATTTACCACACGCAGGAGATTGCTGATAAAGTAGAATCGTATAAACTTGCACGGGAGGTGTTACTACCTAAATTTGACATCCCGGAACAGTTTATTGTTGCGGAAGATGACACCGACGGTGGAAAACGTGGAGAGAACAAATACCTCAGACACCTTACCTATGAGGGTGCCAAGCGCAGGTACGGCGTAATTACGCCAGAGATCGACGAGCGGCTGGACTTTGAACTAAAAACCATTGAAAAGACCGGGTACCCGGGATACTTCCTGATTGTACAGGATTTCATTGCGCAGGCCAGAAAGCTCGACGTATCCGTAGGTCCGGGCCGTGGTTCTGCAGCAGGCTCCGTGGTTGCGTATTGTTTGTGGATCACCAACATCGATCCGATCAAGTACGACCTGCTTTTTGAGCGTTTCCTTAACCCAGACAGGGTGTCCATGCCCGATATCGACATCGACTTTGACGATGAAGGCCGAAGCCGCGTCATGGACTACGTAATCAACAAGTACGGTGCAAACCAGGTGGCACAAATCATCACCTACGGTACCATGGCCGCTAAGTCGTCCATCCGGGATACCGCGCGGGTACTCGATCTGCCGCTTTTTGAAGCGGACAAGATCGCCAAGCTGATCCCCAACATGAAGCTGGCCAAGATCTTCTCCCTGGACGAAGCGGCCCTCAAAGGCGGGCTCCGTGCAGATGAATACGAGCGGGTGCTGGAGCTTAAAGCAGTAGCTTCCGGTGCAAACCTGAGCGGGGAGACCATCCAACAGGCTAAAATCCTGGAAGGATCACTGCGTAACACCGGTATCCACGCTTGTGGGGTGATCATTACACCAGATGATATTACGAACTTCGTTCCTGTAGCTACGGCTAAGGACTCTAATCTATATGTTACCCAGTTCGACAACTCGGTGGTTGAAAGCGCCGGATTGCTTAAAATGGACTTCCTGGGTTTAAAAACCCTGACCCTGATCAAGGATACGGTAAAACTCGTGCGGTTACGTACAGGTATCCAACTGGACCCCGATCAGTTCCCTATTGACGATGTGAAAACCTATGAGCTTTTCCAGCGGGGTGAAACGGTCGGTATCTTCCAGTACGAGTCCAGCGGCATGCAGAAGTACATGAAGGAACTTAAGCCAACCGTATTTGGCGACTTAATTGCCATGAACGCATTGTACCGCCCGGGACCTCTGGAGTACATTCCTAGTTTCGTGCGCCGTAAGAACGGTGAAGAAGAAATCAAGTATGACCTTGATGCCTGCGAAGAGTACCTAAAAGAAACTTACGGTATTACTGTTTACCAGGAGCAGGTGATGTTGCTGTCGCAGAAACTGGCGGATTTTACCAAAGGTGAAGCCGACGTACTGCGTAAGGCGATGGGTAAAAAGCAGAAAGACGTGCTTGACAAGATGAAGCCTAAGTTCGTGGCGCAAGCTGCAGCGAAGGGGCACTCGCCAGCTACGCTGGAGAAAATCTGGAAAGACTGGGAAGCCTTTGCATCATACGCCTTCAACAAGTCGCACTCGACCTGCTACGCCTGGATTGCATACCAGACCGCGTACTTAAAAGCGCATTACCCTGCAGAATACATGGCCGCAGTGCTATCCAATAACATGAACGACATCAAGCAGGTCGCCTTCTTCATGGAAGAGTGCCGCCAGATGGGCGTTCAGGTACTTGGACCGGATGTAAATGAATCGGACATCAAGTTCTCCGTTAACGATCGTGGAGAGGTGCGCTTTGGACTATCCGCCGTGAAGGGCGTAGGGGAGAAAGCTGTGGAAAGCATCATAGAAGAGCGTAGAACGAACGGTCCATTCAAGAGTGTGCACGACTTCGCGAAACGCGCAAACACCCGTACCGTAAACAAGAAGGCGTATGAGAGCTTTGTCTATAGCGGTGCCTTTGATGGCTTCAGCTACCACCGGGCGCAGTACTTCTTCATCGGTGTAAACGATAAAATGAACGGCATCGAGAAGCTCATCAAGTATGCGAATGACTTTCAGAATAACGAATCCTCTGCACAATCCTCGCTATTCGGTGGTACCGTTGCAGATCTAATTCTGGAACCAAGCTTACCCGTGGCCCCAGAGTGGACGCTTATTGATAAACTTAAATACGAGAAGGATGCCATTGGAATCTTCTTGTCTGGCCACCCATTAGACAACTACCGCTTTGAGCTGAATAACTTCTGCCAAAACTGTGTTAAACACTTGTCCGTAATCAATAAGATCCGGACCGGCGATACCAATGAAGAAGTACTCGCAGAATTCGAATCACTTAAAAACAAAGAGCTGGTTATCGGCGGGTTGGTTGTTGCTGCGGCACAACGAATCACGAAAACCGGAAAGCCTTTCGGCACCTTTGTGTTTGAGGATTACGATGAAAGCTGCGAACTGGCGTTGTTCGGTGACGACTTCATCAAGTTTAAACAATTTCTGACTGAAGGCTACTTCCTTCAGATCCGCGGACGGGTAGGAGAGCGCTTCCGCAAGGAAGGCGACTGGGAGTTCAAAGTAACCTCCATAAACCTGCTGTCGGAACTACGTGACAAGTTTACAAAGTGCATCACTATTCAGATCCCGATAGAAGGTATCAACGAAGATATCATGGCCGACATTGATGGCATCATTGAAGAGAATAAATCCACCACGGAACAGCAAAACTGCCAGCTACACTTCGCTGTGTACGACCGGGAGCAGAATGTTGTGCTGGAATTACCTTCAAAATCATTGCGCATAAATCCAAACAATGCATTCCTCGAAAAGGTTACTGCATTGAACAGTGTTAGCTACAAGTTGAACTAATGTCATAAAGCCCTGAAAGCATACCGTGGCATAAGTATTGATTATTATCTTTGTATAAAATGATCCATTTAGGATACTGAAAAACTTAATTAGAAATATAAATTATGGCTTTAGAAATTACAGATGCAAACTTCGAGGAAGTTGTATTAAATTCAGATAAACCAGTGTTGGTAGACTTTTGGGCAGAATGGTGCGGTCCATGTCGTATGGTAGGTCCAGTTGTTGACGAGATCTCTAAAGAATACGAAGGAAAAGCAATCGTTGGAAAAGTTAACGTAGATAACAATCCTCAGATCTCAACCAAGTTTGGTATCCGTAATATTCCAGCTTTATTGTTCTTCAAAAACGGTGAAGTTGTAGATAAACAAGTTGGTGCAGTTCCAAAATCAGTACTTGCAGGAAAGTTAGATAAACAACTGTAATCAAGTATATACACATAAAAAAAGCGTTCATGAAAATGAACGCTTTTTTTATGCCCGATAAGTTCTACTCTTTGTTTGGCTGATTTCTTCCTCTGCCAAAGCGGTTCAGCAGTTCCTTCTTGAAGGTTTCCTGTGCCCTGTAGTATTTTCCAACAACCTTTAATGGTAGGCTGGACTTCAATCTATTGTAGTATTTCTTTTCAATATTAAGGCTGCGCTGTTTGTAGTTAATTTCATTGGTAATCAGCGCGTGAATTTCATTGTCCGACAATGCTTCAATTTCCTCGGTTTTGCGGAAGCTGATGACATTCTTGTTTCGCTCCGAACGCAAGGCACTCAATTCCTTCTGCCAGTCGTTATAAATTGGCCAGAAGATCTTGGCTTCTCCTGAAGAGAGATCAAGCTTTTGTGTAAGGTAAGCAATCTTGTAAGATTCAATTTCTTCATTGCGGTTGCCACGATCCTGAGCATTAAGCAATGCGGGGATGAACAAGAGTAGCATTGCAATCCAAATATTTTTCATAGTCTTCAATTTTCTATTTAACACCATAAGTCCAGCACTTACAGGTTAGATGCAATTTCATATTGCGTATAGTGGTTCAAAATATAGTCTTCAAGTTCTGCAGAAGTGGCAGAAGTGTTGGTGCTGTTCTCTGATGTGCCGCTTTCCATTTCATCCATGATGGTCTGCTCATCAATGTCCCACAACATCGGATCTTCAGCTACAGAAGCCGTAGCATGCTGCGGAGCCGATGATTTAAACAGGGAATCCTGGTTCATGTACACCGCAAAACCGGATATCAACGCTAAACAAGCCGCTGCGGCATATTTCGTCATGCGACTTAGCCACAGCTTTCTAACCTTGGGCGTAGTGGCCTGAGGTTGTTCAACCTGCTCAAGAATTTTGTGGTTTAGTTTTTCGAAGTAACCTGCTGGTACAGCAAAGCCATCTTCTTTAGGTAGGTTCAGTTGCTCAAGCGCGATCTTAGCCGTAATGTCCGCTTGTAGCGATTCGAAGTAGCCCTCGGGAACCGAAGGTTCATATACACCAGCGTTTGTCTTTAAATCATCAACAAATACACTTGCGCTAATTCTTTCACTTAAGCTATCAAAATACTGCTCAGGAACAGCAAAGGGATTTACCTTAGGCAAACGGGAGAGATTCGGTGCCTCATCTTTCCAATCATTATGTTCTAAATTATTATCCATTTCGCTTATATAGATGCTATTAATCCTAAAAGGTTTAAAAACGGATGTCTTCATTTAACATGAAAGTCTCAATTTTCTTTACCGCAATGTGAAATGATGCTTTTAGCGCCCCTACGCTGGTACCAAGTACCTCAGAAATCTCCTCGTACTTCATATCATCGAAGTACTTCATGTTGAATATCAGCTTCTGCTTTTCGGGTAATGTCTGGATGGCCCGCTGGAGTTTGAGCTGAATCTCCGTACCATTAAAGTAGGAGGGCTCAACCAGGCTTTCCACCACTTCAGATGATACTTCATCCAGTGGCGTATTGTTCTGCCGTTTTTGTTTATTCAGGAAAGTAATGGATTCGTTTGTGGCAATGCGGTAGATCCAGGTATAGAGCTGGGAGTCGCTCCTGAAGTTCCCCAGGTTCTTCCAAACCTTCACAAACACGTCCTGCACAAGATCGTCCGTATCATCATGATTGATGACCATGCGGCGGATGTGCCAGTAGATCTTTTGCTGATATTTATTTAGAAGCAGGCTGAAGGCCTCCTGTCTGGTTCGTTCAACTGAAAACTTTTCTAGTATCTCTGCGTCTTCAACCTGCTTCATAGATTATTTCTTGCGTTTTAAAACAGCTTGCGCCGCTTCAACGATGTTAACGGTGTCTAAGCCGTATTTAGTCATCAATTCATCTGGCGTACCACTCTCTCCGAAGCTATCGTTAACAGCAACGAACTCCTGCGGTGCAGGGAACTGTGTGCTCAGTAAACGGGCAACACTTTCACCCAGACCACCAAACTTATTGTGCTCTTCAGCGGTAACCACACAGCCTGTTTTCTGCACAGACTTTAGAATCGCTTCTTCATCCAAAGGTTTAATCGTGTGGATGTTGATGATTTCCGCATCGATACCTAGTTTCTCAAGTTCCTCACCAGCTTCAATCGCTTTCCAAACCATGTGGCCTGTCGCAATGATCGTTACATCTTTACCTTCGTTCACCATCCATGCTTTACCGATCTGGAAGTCCTGATCCGCAGGCGTAAATATTGGTACACTCGGGCGACCGAAACGTAGGTAAACCGGACCTTCGTAGTCTAATATCGCAAGTGTAGCCGCTTTCGTCTGGTTGTAATCACAAGGGTTAATTACGGTCATACCTGGAAGCATTTTCATCAAACCGATATCTTCCAGAATCTGGTGCGTTGCACCATCTTCTCCAAGCGTCAACCCTGCGTGAGATGCACAGATTTTAACGTTCTTGTTAGAATAAGCTACGGACTGTCTGATCTGGTCATAAACACGACCGGTAGAGAAGTTTGCAAAAGTTCCGGTGAAAGGAATTTTACCGCCGATCGTTAAACCTGCAGCCATACCAATCATGTTTGCTTCCGCAATACCCACCTGAATGTAACGGTCCGGGAATTCATTCGCAAAGTCGTCCATTTTCAATGAACCCTTCAAATCGGCACATAAAGCAACTACGTTTTCATTGCGTTTTCCTGCTTCATGCAGGCCGGCACCAAAGCCTGATCTAGTGTCTTTCTTTTCTGTATATGTATACTTTTTCACGTTGATTCTGATTAATAGTCGGATAATGAACTGGAAATTTGACCCAATGCGCTTTCTAGCTGTGCATCGTTTGGCGCAGTGCCATGCCATTTGTGTGAGCCAACCATGTAATCCACACCATAACCCATCTGTGTACTCATTAAATTCAGGATTGGTCTGCCTTTTCCGGTAAGCGACTTCGCATAATGTAGTGCTTTCACAATATTATCCATGTCGTTTCCGTCAGAGGTAATTACATGCCATCCGAATGCTTCGAACTTCGCCTGTAAGTTATCTAAGGACAATACTTTTTCCGTAGGGCCGTCAATCTGTTGACCGTTATAGTCGATCGTAGAAATTAGGTTGTCAACCTTGTTGAAAGGCGCAAACATGATGGCCTCCCAGTTCTGACCCTCCTGTAACTCTCCATCACCATGTAACGTATACACCAAAGAACTATCCTTGTTCAGCTTTTTAGCCAAAGCCGCACCGATCGCGACAGAGAAGCCCTGACCTAAAGATCCGGATGCGATTCTGATGCCTGGTAAATGTTCATGTGTAGTTGGGTGACCTTGCAAACGGGAGTTCAGCTTTCTGAAGGTAGCAAGTTCCGCAACATCAAAATAGCCCGATCTTGCAAGTACACTATAGAAAACCGGGGAAATGTGTCCGTTTGAAAGGAAGAAAAGATCTTCACCTTTGCCATCCATATTGAAGTCGGTGTTGTGGTTCATGACTTCAAAATATAGAGCGGTCATGAAATCTGCGCAACCTAGTGACCCACCTGGGTGACCTGATTGACAGCCATGCACCATTCTTACAATATCCCTTCTGACTTGAGAAGCGATATCTTCTAATTCTTTAATTGTATGTTTCATTTAGCTGGAAAAGTTAATATTCGTAAAGGTATTATTTAAGCCTTAATAATTTAATTAAACTGAAAGTAGTTCAAGTACCTGCGCAGACGCGTTTTTAGTATCTACCTTCTTAATAACATCTTTAATTAAGCCGTTTTCATCAATAATGAATGTTCTGCGGTTTACACCCATATACTTCTTGCCGTACATGTTCTTTTCAACCCAGACACCGTAGTCATTTACAATCTTGTGGTCTGTATCCGCCAATAGCGGAAAGGGTAAACTATGTTTGCTGATAAACTTCTTATGAGACTGCTCATCATCTACACTTACGCCTAAAACAACAATCCCTTTGGCAATTAAATCCTGATGATTGTCTCTGAAATCGCATGCCTCTGCGGTACAACCCGGGGTATCATCTTTTGGATAGAAGTACAACACCACGGTCTTGCCACTAAACTGATCTAAGCTGATGGCGTTGCCATCCTGATCTTTGGAATTGATTGCAGGTGCCTGCATACCTGCCGAAAGTTCTGTCATAATGCTTATTTATAAAATGATAGCGTCAGTGTTCTCGAGTTTTCTTTCATGTCTACAACAATGAGCGCTAAGTTATGTTTCCCGTTTGATAAGGTACCATCAAAACTGTGCGATAAAGTTGCGGTCTTGGCATCAAACTCCATTAAAACCCAACGTCCATCAATGTAACCGTTAAAACTCTTAATGCCTGATAAGTTGTCTCTGATCTTGAAAGTCATTCTGCCTACGCCCCGCATGTTTTTACCTTCGGAGATGTTTACCGGCGTTATCGTCGGTGGTAGCGTATCTACGGCAATGTAGAAACTCCCAAAGGTCCTCGGCTTCGTTTTCACGAAACCATCCTCAAACCTACCGCCTTGCGATGCACCGCTGGTGCTTACAATAAGCGCCTTGCGCTGCAATTCTCCAAGATCTGCCATAGGCTTAATCCATAAATCAAAGCCGGTATGTAGTGGAGTCAGGCGGTTATGCACCTGATGCACCGCTGAATACCCTCTGGCTACACGCTGCGCGCCAGCTTTGTACACAAAGTCAAGATCGTTATATAGGTTCCCAGGCTGAATCTGAACAAACACGCTGTCCGTCTTAAATTCATTAACCTGATTGTATGGGAACAAGATTCCTTTCATCGGTCGTGGACTGCTGGTGGAAGGCGTAGCTGAAGCTTGCACCTGAAAAGTAATCGTGCTTGTGTTACCACGAACATCGGTCACGGTGTACTTCAGATCGTGCAGAAGTCCATCGTTAAAGCTGATGCGACCTCGGTTTTCAAGGTTGGTGTAGATCTGTAATGGATTTCCAGGGTCCACAAAACTCTTCTGAATGCTTCTTTTTGTATTCAGGTAGGTAGGATAGTCGATATGCGAATTGATTGCTTTGCTGTTTTCAAATGAAAAGCGTTCAAGCGCCGAGGTATAGACGCGTCGGCCGTCAATTTCAAGCATAATGGAGTACACCCCGTTTGTACCCGATAACCCAGTGTGGCGATCCGTGGTTACGATACCAAAACCAATTTCGCCACTAAGGCTCAGCGGACTTGCCACGCGGTAAGCACCTGCAGCACCGCTAAGTGGAACCGGAATCTTCGGTGTAAACTCACTAAAATGCTGTCCATCCAGGCGATATGCATACATCGCAGAAATAACAGGCTTTACCTGATCTGGCACTTCGATGCCGAAAAGCTGCGGATTGATCGTTGCTTCTGTTTTAGTGTCGCGAATCTCAAAATGTAAATGCGGACCACCCGAACTTCCGGTATTTCCGGAATAGGCAATGATCTCACCTTTGTAAACCGGAATTAGGTCTGCCGCGGGGAACTCGTCTATGTCGAACGACTTCTTTTCGTATTGAACAGCCTTTGCTTTTCCAGAGAGCTTTGCATTATAGCGTTGCAAGTGGCCATACACAGACGTATAGCCATTTGGATGGTTGATGTATAAGGCGTTACCGAAGCCACTGCTCTGTATTCTGATCCTGGAAATGTATCCATCTGCAATGGCGTAAACCGGGTAGCCTTCCCGCTGATTGGTGCGCAGGTCTATACCAGAGTGGAAGTGGTTGGACCTGAGTTCGCCAAATGAACCCGATAGGGCAGGCGGACTGATGCTCAGCGGTGGCCTGAAATCCACCAGCGGATATTTGTTGTTGCTGATTAAAAGTTGACTCTTAGCAGTCGGAAGAAGTGCAAAATACAGGGATAGGAACAGGATCGGTCTATACATCAAGCTTATTTAATTTCAAAATTCAACAGTTGTTGCCCTTCTAACCAGGCTTCTAGCCTGTCACCAGCATGAACCGGACCAACCCCTTCAGGTGTACCCGTAAAAATTAGATCACCCTTTTTTAGCGTGATGTATTTGGAAACAAAGGCAATGATGCTTTCATAAGAATACAACATGTTCTTTGTGTTGCCTTGCTGACGGGTTTCCTGATTGATTTTAAGTTCAAAAGGAAGTTCATAGAGGTTCGAAACGGATGACTTCGGAACGAAGTTGCTAACGGCTGCGGAATTATCGAATGCTTTGGCAAGCTCCCATGGAAGCCCCTTTTCTTTATGCGCACTCTGGATATCGCGTGCAGTAAAATCAATACCCAAGCCAATCTCTTCGTAGTAAGTGGATGCGAATTTTTCCTGGATGTGTTTGCCTTCTTTGCAGATTTTCAATACCACTTCAAGTTCGTAGTGGATGTCTGAAGAAAATTCAGGTATGTAAAACGGCCGGTTGTCCTTAAGTACGGCAGTATCGGGTTTAAGGAAAATTACGGGAGCGATCGGAAGCGGATTGTTCAATTCTTTAGCGTGCGCAGCATAATTGCGCCCAATAGCGATGATTTTCATGACCGAAAGTAAAAAAGATTAACAGAATTATAAAACGGAGATTCGTTTTACTGACGTTTCTGCACCAGCAACGATCCGCACGAAATAGATTCCGCTGCTTAAACGGTTGGCAATAGAAAAGGTTTTGGTCTGTTCGCCACTGCCAGAACGTTCTGTCGCAAGTGTGGCCACTTCATTGCCAAGCAAATCCATGATTTTAATGGAGATGTTGCTTTCCCTTTCCAGTTTGTAGACAACCGTAATCTGGTCATCAACCGTACTTGGAGATACTTTAATAAAGGTCAGGTTCTTCTCGCTTTTTTGTGCACCACCTTTTGTTGCCAGTACGTTGTTGTACGGAAGGAAGGTGAAACCATCAAATAAGGGGCGGTAAGAAGGTAGGTTTGGCTTGATGGTTGTCGGCTTTGGCGTCTTTTTAGACCTGCTGAAATAGTTCAGACTGTCCGACTTCTGAGCAAAAACACTAGCGTTGCATAAAATACCAATGCATAGTATGCAAAAGAATTGAAGCAGCTTAGGTTTGGTTATGTTTTTTCCCATCGATAGCGCCAAAAGTATAAATAAATAAACAATAAATCCTGCGGAAATGTTTCGAAAGAAGATTTTTAACAAAAATTAACATAAAGGCATTTGTTATCGTAATAAAGTGCATTTTTGACGACGAAATTTACTTCAATCTTTCTTCAGTGTCAAGTACAACTAATATTCAAAAGCTCTCCGGAGCCGGTCTATTAATCAGTCTGGGAATTGTGTACGGGGATATCGGAACTTCCCCTCTCTATACTTTACGAGCCATCTTTAATACAGTAAGTGAATCAGGACAGCCAATCAGTCCCATGATCGTGCTGGGCGCCCTGTCTTGTATTATCTGGACCCTAACCTTACAAACGACCATTAAGTACGTTGCCATTACGCTTCGAGCTGATAACAAAGGGGAGGGTGGCATTCTATCGCTCTACTCACTTGTGCGTAAGAAAGCCAAATGGCTCGTGGTGCCTGCCATCCTCGGCGGTTGTGCGCTGCTTGCAGATGGAATCATTACGCCTAGTATCACGGTTACCACCGCCATAGAGGGACTACAGTTTAAGTTCCCCGCGGTGCAGGTTATACCTATTGTAATCGCCATTATCACGGGCCTTTTCATCATCCAGCAGTACGGTACCAGCCTGGTGGGCAAAATGTTCGGGCCGATCATGCTGTTATGGTTCACTACCCTTGGTGTGCTCGGTATGCTGTATGTGGTTCAGGATTTCAGCATCCTGAAGGCATTAAACCCTTATTACGCAGGCCATTTACTGGCAACAAATCCTATGGCCCTGGTGATCCTCGGTGGTGTATTTTTATGTACCACGGGAGCTGAGGCCTTATATTCTGATCTTGGCCACTGCGGTAAAAAGAACATCCAGGTGAGCTGGGTGTTCGTGAAGCTAACTTTAATCATCAACTACCTGGGACAAGGTGTCTGGTTGCTGAAACACCCGGATTACAACGCTAACATCAATCCTTTTTACGAGATTGTACCACCGCAGTTCCTGCTGTTTATGGTTGCCCTAGCAACATTAGCGGCGATTATCGCCAGTCAGGCGATGATTACAGGATCTTTCACACTCATCTCCGAAGCAGTGCGATTGAACCTTTGGCCGAAGGTCCTGATCTCTTACCCAAGTAATCACAAAGGACAAATTTATGTGCCTTCAATCAACTGGCTCTTATGCGCAGGCTGTATTGCCGTCGTACTCATCTTTGAGAAGTCCATCAACATGGAGGGGGCTTACGGTCTGGCCATCAACTTAACATTCCTGGCCACAACCATTCTGATCGCTTACTACATGAAGTCGAAGAAGGTGCCAATGTACATCATCCTGATCTTCCTGGTTATTTATGGCGCGCTTGAACTGTCCTTCCTTGTGGGTAACATGACCAAATTCCTGCATGGCGGATTTGTAACCCTATTGATTGGTGCCGCACTTTTCAGCATTATGTGGGGCTGGTATGTCGCTAGAAAGATCAAAAACAGATTTGTCAAGTATGTTGGTATAGACGACTATTTTGAACTGATCAGCGAACTCAGTGAAGACACGACAATTGCAAAATATTCATCTCAATTGGTGTATCTGACCAGTGCAAACTTCAAAACCGAAATCGAATCCAAGATCATATATTCCATCCTGCAGAAAGAGCCAAAACGGGCGGATATCTACTGGTTGGTGCACGTAGATGTGGTGGATGAACCATTTACACGTGAATACAAGGTGGAGTTCCTGATTCCGGGTAAACTGATCCGTATTGACTTCAAACTGGGCTTCAGGGTGGAGCAGCGTATAAATATTCTATTCCGTAAGGTGGTAGAGGATCTGGTCGCCAATGGCGAGGTAGATATTACCAGTCAGTATGCATCCTTGAAGAAACACCGCATTGCTGGGGATTTCCGTTTCATTTTGCTGGAGAAACATCTATCCAGGTTCACAACGCTGAACTTGTATGAGCGCAGCATCATGATGTATTACTTCCTGTTGAAACGTCTGAGTCTTTCCGAAGAACGAAGTTTCGGTCTGGACTCCAGTTATGTTGATGTGGAAAAGGTTCCACTGATCTTTGTGTCTACAGACGATATAGAGCTGAACAGACTGCCAGTGTAAGTTTTAATATACATTGGGATAGCCGCTTCTTGTTTGAAACAGGAAGCGGCTTTTTTTTGTGCTATAAGGAAGGCACCAGATTTTTCTGGATGAACATGGTTGTGCGTCGGCGCTAACGCTGATCAGTTACACAGCAAACGCACAGGAAACAAACAGTAAATGTGCGCCAGGTGTGGGTTAGGTGTGCGTTAGGTGTGGGTTTGATGTGCGTTTGACCTAAAGTTGTCTTGTCCGTATATAGCTATACTTGTTTGGGTATTAAGGGTCCCGCGCACATTGAAGAATACATCAAGGTCATTGAAGCGAACCTCAACAAATAATGGTTACATAACTACCTGAAGCGGATTAAACGACATTAATGCCCCAGCGCTTTATCTATCTCAAGTTTCAAAGCTTCAAGGTCATCCTTGCTAAGAAGTCCTGAGGCGTAAGAAAGCTTGCCAGACTTTATACGGCTAACTATCCTGCCCATAAATAGAATTCTGCCATTTACAAGCAGCGCAAGACTGGTTGTCCTATCTAAAGTTGGTGAAAACCTGGAGAGGGCCTCCGCTCCAATTGCATCCAGTGAGATTGACAGCACATAGCGCAATTCTTTTGAGCCAATCATCTTGCTGACATCTGTAGACACGATATGCTTGAAGGGGATGTGTCTTAAGGTATCCAGGTACACTGCTTTCTTAGTAGTTTCGTCAAACATCTCAACGCCTTCTGAGGCAGTTAAGTAGTAGCCCGGCGGCAATTTAGCGGCGCCATTTTGTGCATATAGCTTGGTTGAAGAAATAAAGCACATATAAAGAGCAGGATGGAACAGAGGGCTTTTAGAGAACGCATCGTATTGATCGATTAGAGATAATGAACTCAGATGAAGTTGATCACGTTATTGGTAACCTGTTTGATGACCAGGTGTATAATGTACTTACAGCCATAAAATTTTGAAGTTAATAATTTGATTTAGGTATAACGATGTAACCTGAATTAACATGCCCAGTCACTTCAGGTTAAGTTGTTTTTACAGCATAAAAATTGCATTTACATTTCCTTTGCAGGCAAAAAAGTCCCAATTTTCCAAGATGGGATTAAAAGAAAGATATTTAGTCGCGTGCCTTGTTTGTTTTCTGGTTTGCTCGGGCGCAGTTCGGTCTACACCGAACAAATCAAAGCACCAAGGTGCTGGCCACCAGATTGAAAAGGCCGACAATGCCTGGATCAGGATTAACCAGTTGGGTTACAAACCAGCGGCAATAAAGGTGGCCGTATGGGTTAGCAAATCGAAGCGCAGGATTCGTGATTTTCGTCTGGTTGATGCAAAAAGCGGAAAGGTCGTTTTCAGAGGAAAGGCAGGGAAGTCATATGGTGCTTATGGTCCTTTCACCAATTCTTACCGGTTAAATTTTTCGGCCTTTAATAAAAGCGGAAGCTATCATTTGGTGTCAGGTGATGCCAGGTCACCGGTTTTTAAGATAGGTGAGGATGTATATAAAGGTACCGCTGATTTTGCGTTGCGGTACATGCGGCAGCAAAGAAGCGGATTTAATCCGTACTTGAAAGACTCCTGTCACACGACCGATGGCTATACCATGTATGGCCCGATGCCGGATTCGACCCGCATAGATGTTTCGGGAGGATGGCACGATGCCTCCGACTATCTGCAATATTCGACCACTTCGGCTAATGCGACTTATCATCTACTTGCTGCATACCGCGATTTTCCGGAAGTGTTCGGTGACAAACATCTCGATAACGGGCTTGAAGGGTCTAATGGTAAAGCCGATGTGCTCGATGAAGCACGTTGGGGCCTAGACTGGTTGTTGAAAATGCATCCCCGGGAGGACTGGCTGTTTAATCAGCTGGCAGACGATCGTGATCACCAGAAGATGCGGTTACCTACTCAGGATTCCGTAGACTATGGGGTTGGTAAAGCCAAGGGCCGTCCGGTGTATTTTGCCACTGGCGAAACGCAGGGACTTGGAAAATATAAGAACCGGGCGACTGGGGTTGCATCAACCGCCGGAAAATTTACGAGCGCTTTTGCGCTTGCTTCTCAGATTTACAAAAATGAGGACCAAACGCTTTCTGGTCTGTTTGAAACAAAGGCGCGCTCTGCATATCAGTTAGGCTTAGATAAGCCTGGGGTGAGCCAGACTGCGCCTCATCTTGCGCCTTATTTCTATGAGGAAGACAACTGGGTAGACGACATGGAACTGGGATCGGCGAGTTTATTCCAGTTGACGGGAAAACAAGAGTATTATAAACAGTCCTTCAATTATAGTTTGCAAGAGCAGGTAACGCCTTGGATGGGCGCCGACACGGCAAGGCATTACCAATGGTATCCCTTTCATAACTTCGGTCATTTCGAACTGGCCAAGCAAGCAGCCGGAGCGGAAAAGGATCGTCTAATAAGCTTTTACAAGCAGGGGATTGAAAAGGTTTGGAATAAGGGAAAGGATAATGCCTTTCTTAGAGGAATCCCCTTCATCTGGTGTTCTAATAACCTCACCACATCGTTCGTCATTCAAAACTTCCTATATCGGCAGTTAAGTAACGACGATACCTACGCCGAGTTTGAACAGGCTAATTTTGACTGGCTTTTCGGCTGTAACCCTTGGGGAACAAGTATGGTATTTGGACTTCCATCACATGGTGATACACCTGAAGATCACATTCTTCGTTCACTT
>Ga0265798_10001500_pt1 | contig 36254 bp, 32 predicted proteins | sample P3T30metagenome_FD_192430 | JGI IMG/M metagenome (GOLD analysis project Ga0265798, IMG submission 192430) | Plant litter microbial communities from East Loma Ridge, Irvine, California - P3 T30 | ecosystem: Environmental > Terrestrial > Plant litter > Unclassified | place: USA: California...
TGCTGGTGACCGACGCCAACGCCACTTACCGCACTCTGGCGCGCAAGCACGGCATCGCGCACCAGGCGGTCAACCTGAGCGCCGGCGAGCGGGTTCGATCCGGCAAGGCAGGCGCGATGCACGTGCAAAACGTCAATGCCTACCACCGACGCCTGCGCCAGTGGATCGCCCGCTTTCATGGGGTGGCCTCACGCTATCTGCCGAACTACCTGGGATGGCGTCGGGCGCTCGACGATCAGCGCATTGCTACCGTTGAACAATTGTTTTGTGTCGCAATCAGACCCATCAATAGCTTACGGTGACAGCGCCTTTTTTTCGCCCGTGGCGGCAAGCCATGCCGGCGCCGGGCAACGCTGTTACACTCCCGATCTCACAGTCAAAGTAGCGCCGCACGCCCGCACGAGAACGGGCACGGCAACGTCTTGCGTAGACGGCAACACACACAACAAAATAGAAGGAACCATGATGGACAAGTACCAGACCAAGGGATTGAGCGCAGCCGATCTGTTCGAACGCAACCGCACCTGGGCCGCCGGGATGGTGGCCGAAGATCCAAACTTCTTCAAGGCGCTGTCGGAACAGCAAGCCCCGGAATACCTGTGGATCGGCTGCTCCGACAGCCGCGTTCCCGCCAACGAACTGCTGGGCATGGCGCCAGGCGAACTGTTCGTGCACCGCAATATCGCCAACGTGGTCGTCCACTCCGATCTGAACTGCCTGTCGGTGCTGCAGTTCGCGATCGACGTATTGAAGGTCAAGCACATCATCATCTGCGGCCACTACGGCTGCTCGGGCGTGCATGCGGCGCTGACCGACATCCGCGTCGGCCTGGCCGACAACTGGCTCGGCCACGTGCGCGACGTGCGCGAAAAGCACGGCAAGTACCTGGGCAACGTGAGCGGGCGCGCCGCCACCAACCGCCTGGTCGAACTGAACGTGGCCGAACAGGTCATGAACACCGCCCACACCACCATCGTGCGCGACGCCTGGGAACGCGGCCAGCCGCTGACCATCCACAGCTGGGTGTACGGCGTGCACGACGGCCTGCTGCGCGACCTCGGCATCACGGTCAGCAGCTTCGACGAGATCGCGCCCAAGCTCGACCGGGTGCTGAATGGCTATCTGGACGGCGGCCAGGTGCGTGAAGAGCGGCGTGGACAATAAGCCGGACGTGGACGCAGGCGCGCTGGTGGATGCGGGCGCGGGCGAACTGGCGCGGCTGCGCGCCATCGTGCGTGCGTTCGTCGCTGAGCGCGACTGGGACCAGTTCCATACACCGAAGAACCTGGCCTCGGCCCTGACCGTCGAGGCGGCGGAGCTGCTCGAGCATTTCCAGTGGCTGCAGTCGGGCAGGATGGAGGAACTCGGTCCGGACAAGCTGGTCGAGGTGCGGCACGAGATGGCCGACGTGCTGGTCTACCTGGTGCGCATCGCCGACAAGCTCGACGTCGACCTGTTCGCTGCGGTGGAAGAGAAGATGGTGCTCAACCGCGCCAAGTACCCGGCCGAACTGGTGCGCGGCGACGCACGCAAATACTACGAATACAAAAAATAAGGTACTACGTAGGGTGGACCGGGGCGCGCAGCCGGGTTTCCCGTCCACGCGTTCAACCGTGCGCCAGCGCAGTCGTCAGGCGCGCACCCGGCTCAAATCCCGCCCATGCAGATGTACTTCACCACCAGGTAATCGTCCATCCCATAGGTCGAGCCTTCCCTGCCAAGCCCCGACTGCTTGACCCCACCGAACGGCGCCACCTCGCTCGAGATCAGCCCCGTATTCACCCCCACCATCCCGGTCTCGATCGCCTCGGCCACGCGCCATACGCGCCCGATATCGCGTGCATAGAAGTACGACGCCAGCCCGAACTCGGTATCGTTGGCCAGCTTGATCACTTCCTCCTCGGTCTTGAACCGGAACAGCGGCGCCAGCGGCCCGAAGGTTTCTTCGCGCGCCACCACCATGTCGGTGGTCACGTCCGCCAGCACGGTCGGCTCGAAGAAGCTGTGCCCCAGCGCGTGGCGCTTGCCGCCCACCAGCACCCGGGCGCCCTTGCCCAGCGCGTCCTCGATGTGCTGCTCGACCTTCACCACCGCCTTCTCTTCGATCAGCGGCCCCTGGGTCACGCCGTCCTCGACGCCGTTGCCGACCTTCAGCTTGCCCACCGCGGCAGCCAGCTTGCGCGCGAATTCGTCGTACACGCCGTCCTGCACGTACAGGCGGTTGGCGCAGACGCAGGTCTGGCCGGCATTACGGTACTTGGACGCGATCGCGCCTTCGACCGCGGCGTCGATGTCGGCATCGTCGAACACGATGAACGAGGCATTCCCGCCCAGTTCCAGCGACAGCTTCTTCACCGTCGGCGCCGACTGCTCCATCAGCAGGCGGCCGACCGGGGTCGAGCCGGTGAAGCTCAGTTTGCGCACGGTGGGGTTGGACGTCATCTCGCCGCCGATCGCCTTGGCGTCGCCGATCACCACGCTGAACACACCCTTTGGCACACCGGCGCGCTCGGCCAGCTCGGCCAGCGCCAGCGCCGACAATGGCGTCAGCTCGGCGGGTTTGAGCACGATCGGGCAGCCGGCGGCCAGCGCCGGGGCGACCTTGCGGGTGATCATCGCGGCCGGGAAGTTCCACGGCGTGATCGCGGCGCACACGCCGATCGGCTCCTTGGTGACGATCATGCGGCTGTGGGCCCAGGGCGAGGCCAGGGTCTCGCCGGCGATGCGCTTGGCTTCCTCGGCGAACCACTCGAAGAACGAGGCGGCATACAGGATCTCGCCTTTCGACTCCTTGAGCGGCTTGCCCTGTTCGAGCGTCATCAACAGCGCCAGGTCGTCGGCGTTTTCCAGCATCAGGTCGGACCATTTGCGCAGGATGGCGGCGCGTTCCTTGGCGGTCTTCTTGCGCCACGCCGGCCAGGCGGCATTCGCGGCGTCGATCGCGCGCCGGGTCTCGGTTGCGCCCATGTGCGGCACGCGGGCGACCGTCTCGCCGGTGGCGGGATTGGTGACGGCGATGGTTTCGCCATTGTCGGCGTCGCTCCAGGCGCCGTCGATATAGGCCTGCTGGCGCAGCAGGGCGGGGTCTTTCAGGTCAGGCATGGGACTCCTTGTCCGTTGTACATGGGAAGGGGTGAGAAGTCCATGGTAGACCTTTTCGGACAGGCGCGTGCAAGCCGGCCGCGTTTTGCTGGCGCAGTCTGCACCGCAAAAACGGCGTCCTGTCGCAGATCGGCCGGGCCGGCGCCAGGGCCTGCCTACAATGAACTCATCAAAACGAGAGGAGACCAGCGCATGGCAAACCGCATCATTTTCCGGGCCGTACTGGCGGTCGCCCTGGCCGGCGTGGCCGTGACTGGTTTTGCACAGGACCCCTACAAGACAAGCGACTTCGACGCCCGCCTGTTCGATTCGCCCGCGCTGGCCACGCCCTACCGCGACAACCTGAGCGACGACGAAAAGGTGGCCGGCCTGTCGAAGTTCTGGTCCGAGGTGAAGTACAACTTCGTCTACGTCGACAAGCTCAAGCAGCTGGACTGGGATCGCCTGTACCTCGAATATCTGCCGAAGGTGCGCGCCACTGCCAGCACTGCCGACTACTACCGCGTGCTGGCCGAACTGTGCGCGAAGCTGCAGGACGGCCACACCAACGTCTATGCTCCGGTGCAGCTGGACGACGTGATGATGGCGCGGCCGCTGTTGACCACCTTGCTGGTCGAGGACCGGGTGCTGCTGCGCCAGGTGTTCGACCCGGCCCTGATCGCGCAGGGCCTGGCGCCGGGTGTGGAGATCGTGGCGGTCGACGGCGAACCGGCGCGCGCCTACGCCGGGCGGGTGCTGGCCCCGGGCGTGAGCGCGTCGACCCCACAAGACCTGGACAACCGCATCTACGGCCTCGAATTCCTGATGGGTTCGCTGAACGACGCGGCGCCGCGCCTGACCCTGCGCGATGCCGCCGGCAACACCTTCGAGCGTGCCGTGCCGCGCGCGAACTGGCAACGCTTCGTCGCCGCGCGCGGGCGGCCCGCACCGTTCGAGTTGCGCATGCTGCCCGGGAACGTCGCCTACGTGGCCCTGAACAGCTTCCGCGACGACAGCGCGGCCGACGCCTTCCTGGCCGCGTTCGAGCGCATCAAGAATGCGTCGGCGCTGGTGATCGACGTGCGCAACAACAGCGGCGGCAACTCCTCGGTCGGCTACCGGGTACTGCAGACCCTGGCCGACAAGCCGTTCCAGCCCGGCAAATGGGCGACGCGCCAGTACCTGCCGGCCTACCGCGCCTGGCAGCGTCCGCAGCCCGACTTTGAGCAAGTGGGCGAGGCGCGCGCGCCCGATCCCGCACACCACTTCGGCAAACCGGTGGCGGTCCTGATTTCCAGCGCCACCTATTCGGCGGCGGAAGACTTCGCGGTGGCGTTCGACGCCATGGGGCGCGGCATCCTGGTCGGCACTGCGACCGGCGGCAGCACCGGCCAGCCGCTCAAGGTGGCGCTGCCGGGCGGCGGCATCGCGCGCATCTGCACCAAGGCCGACACCTACGCCGACGGCAGGCGCTGGGTCGGCAAGGGCGTCGCGCCGGACGTGGCAGCGGCGCCAACCGTGCTGGACGTGCGCGAGGGACGCGACACCGTGCTGGAAACGGCGCTGGCACACTTGCGCAAATAATTTATTCCATGAAATTTTGTTTCATTGAAACCTGATTGACGAGAGGAAATTTCGCGGGGGCGGCGAGTCGTGTGGGCGTTTCTTGCGGGTTCCGTTAAAATTTTGACATGGAATCGTATTTATAAAGCAGACCGGCAGGAGCGGCGCGCGGCACCCGACAGTGTCCGCGCGCCGGGTTCGGTCTGGATTAACGGCCATTCGCGCCAGGACCTGTTTTATTCGCATGAGGGTCCCGGCGCGCCTCATCGGAAGGACACTGCCCATGCGCCCAATCGTCATCGTACCCGCCTGCACCCGTGATTTCGGCGAACACCCGTATCACGCCGCCCAGCACAAGTACGTCGACGCCGTCACCCTCGGCGCCGACTGCACCTCGCTGATCCTGCCGTCGTTCGGCGAGTCGCTGGATCTGGAAACCATTTTTGGCACCATCGACGGCATCATGCTGACCGGTTCGGCGTCGAACGTGCACCCAAGTTACTACTCCGAAGAAGTGCTGGACCCATCGCTGCCACAAGACCCATGGCGCGACCAGACCACTTTGCCGCTGATCCGCGAAGCGGTGCGGCGCGGCGTGCCGATCATCGCGATCTGCCGCGGCTTCCAGGAGATGAACGTGGCGCTGGGCGGCAGCCTGCACCAGGCGGTGCAGACGGTGGTGGGCAAGTTCGACCACCGCGAAAACGCCGAGCTGGGCATGGACGAGCAGTATGGCGACGCCCACAACGTCACCCTGTGCCCGGGCGGCATGCTGGAATCCATCCTCGGCGTGAAGGAAATCCCGGTCAACTCACTGCACGGGCAGGGCGTGAACGAACTGGCGCCGGGGCTGACGGTCGAAGCATTGGCCGAAGATGGCCTGGTCGAAGCCTTCACCGTGTCGACCTCACCGGGCTTCACGCTGGCGGTGCAGTGGCATCCCGAGTGGCGCATCCAGCACAACCCGTACTCGATGAAGATGTTCCGCGCGTTCGGCGACGCTTGCCGCGCCTACCGCGAACAGCGCACAGGCAGCGCATGATCCCATCCATCACCGGCTCTCCTGCCACCAGCATCCGGCGCGTCCGTCGGCGCGTCCTCGATCAACGACAGTGAGACAACTATGGCAATCCGCAACAACTTCAGTTACACCGACATGGAAGAGTGGCTCGACGCAAAGCGGGTCACCGAAATCGAATGCCTGGTCCCCGACCTGACCGGGGTCGCGCGCGGAAAAATTCTGCCGCGCGTGAAATTCACCGAAGACCGTGGCATGCGCCTGCCCGAAGTGGTGCTGGGCATGACCGTCACCGGCAACACACCCGAGCGCGACGACGCCTACGAGCGCGCGATCTCGAGCATCGACCGCGACATGATTTTAAAGGCCGATCCAACCACCATCACCATGGTGCCGTGGGCGGTCGACCCCACCGCGCAAGTCATCCACGACTGCTACTACGCCGACGGCCGCCTGGTCGACTTCGCACCGCGCAGCGTGCTGCGCCGCGTGCTCAAATTGTACGCCCAGCGCGGCTGGAAGCCCCTGGTGGCGCCCGAACTCGAGTTTTATCTGACCGCCAAGAACATCGACCCCGATCTGCCGCTGGCCGCGCCGATCGGCCGCAGCGGCCGCGCCGAGACCAGCCGCCAGGTGTACAGCATCGACGCGGTCAACGAATTCGATCCGCTGTTCGAGGACATCTACGATTACTGCGAGCTGATGAACCTGGACGTCGACACCCTGATCCACGAGATCGGCGCCGGCCAGATGGAGATCAACTTCCAGCACGGCGACCCATTGGGCCTGGCCGACAAGGTGTTCTTCTTCAAGCGCACGCTGCGCGAAGCGGCGCTCAAGCACGACATGTACGCCACCTTCATGGCCAAGCCGATGGCCGATGAACCTGGGTCGGCGATGCACGTGCACCAGAGCGTGGTCGATGCCGAGAGCGGCAAGAACATCTTCAGCAACGACGACGGCGCGCCGTCGGACCTGTTCCGCCACTACATCGGCGGCCTGCAGCGCTACATGCCGTCGGCGATGGCGATCGTGGCGCCGTACGTCAACTCGTACCGCCGCATCGTGCGCCACACGGCGGCGCCGATCAACCTGCAATGGGGGATCGACAACCGCACGGTGGGCTTCCGGGTGCCGGTGTCCGGCTCGCAGGACCGGCGCGTGGAGAACCGCGTGATCGGGGCGGATGCCAATCCCTACTTGGCGCTGGCGATCACGCTGGCCTGCGGCTACCTGGGCATGACCGAGCAGATCGAGCCGTCGCCGATGGTGGAGGGCAGCGCCTACGACATGCCGGTCGAGCTGCCGCAGGGCTTGTCGGAAGCGATCACGCAGCTGCGGCGCGAAGACCGCCTGCGCGACATCCTGGGCGAGCGTTTCATCGACGTGTACACGGCGGTGAAGGATCTGGAGCACCAGGAGTTCATGCGGGTGATCAGCCCGTGGGAGCGTGAGCATTTGTTGCTGCACGTTTGATCGTTGGTGTGCTGCGGCTGGTTGAACGCGTGGACGGCTCTGCCGTCCACGCGTTCAACCAGCCTGCGAACAACCGCGAATCAGGTCTCGGCGACCAGGTGCCCGGTACCGCTATTGGCCACCACCTGCGGCGCCAGCGATCCCGCCACCATCCCGATAAACGCCGCAATCAACCCCGCCAGCTGCCCCGGGAAGTGCTCACCCCACCCGGTCACGCCTTCCATGAAGACGATCCAGGTAATTAACCCCGCCGCAATCGACAGCACCGCCCCCTGCGTGGTCGCGCGCTTCCAGTACAAGCCCATCACCAGCGGAATGAACGCCCCCACCAGCGGCACCTGGTACGCCCCCGACACCAGCTCGTAGATCGAGGTGCCTTCCATCGCGATCGCATACGTGAGCACCAGCGCGGCAAAAATCACGATGGTGACGCGCATCGCCAGCAGCTGCTGGCGGTCGCTCATGCCCGGCCTGAAATTCTTGAGGATGTTCTCGACAAAGCTGGTCGAGGGCGCCAGCAGCGTGGCCGACGACGTGCTCTTGATGGCCGAGAGCAGGGCGCCGAAGAACAGGATCTGCATCACCAGCGGCATCTTGGTCATGACAAACGTCGGCAGCAGGCGCTGGTAGTCGTTCTGGGCCAGCTCCATGGCCTGACCACCCATCACCACCACCGCGGCGGCAACGATGAACATCGGCACGAAGGCAAACAGGATGTAGCTGGCGCCGCCGATCACGGCGCCGGTGCGCGCGGTCGGCGCGTCCTTGGCCGACATCACGCGCTGGAACACGTCCTGCTGCGGGATCGAGCCGAACATCATGGTGACTGCCGCGCCGATGAAGAACATCATGTCGGTGAAGGTCGGCTCGGGCCACAGGCGCCACAAATCGGCCTGCTGCGCCATCGCCAGCACGTTGCCGGCGCCGCCGGCCAGATCGGCGGCGAAATACGCGATCACGCTCATGCCCACCACCAGCACGATCATCTGGATGAAGTCGGTCACGGCCACCGCCAAAAAGCCGCCCACCACCACGTAGATCAGCACCGTCAGGGTGCCGACGATCATGCCGGTGGCCGGCGCCATCGCGCCGCCGGTGAGCACCGAGAACACCAGGCCCAGCGCGGTGATCTGGGCCGCGACCCAGCCCAGATAGCTGAAAATGATCGCCACCGAGCAGAAGATCTCGATGCCCTTGCCGTAGCGCTGGCGGTAGTAGTCGCCGATGGTGAGCAAATTCAGTTTATACAGTTTCGACGCAAAGAACACGCCGACCAGGATCAGGCACATGCCGGCCCCGAACGGATCCTCGATCACCGCATTCAGGCCGCCCTGCACGAACTTGGCCGGGATCCCCATCACGGTCTCGGCGCCGAACCAGGTGGCAAACGTCGTGGTGATCACCATGATCAGCGGCAGGCTGCGGCCGGCGACGGCGAAGTCGCTGGTGTTCTTGATCCGTGTGCCGGCCCACATCCCCAGCGCAAGCGTACCGAGCAGGTAGAGCACGACGAAAGTAATCAAGGTGGTGTTCATGCGGTGTGTGCTCCGGGGCCAGGAATTATCGGACGGAAAGTCGCGGGCAGAAAATCCGCGATTATAAAGGCAGAACCCGGCGGTAGGATCAACTATGCATCGAATTGCTCGTTGGTGTTGCTCTCATGTAAAGGGCGACGGATGGAAGCGCTAGATCGCCATCTCGCGCAGCAGTTTCGAGGCTTCCCGGTTGGCGCCGAGACTGGTGCCGTCGCGCATCAGGATCTGCAGCTGCGACTGCTCGTCGGCGCGCATCGAGTCGACGAAATCGAGGTTCACCAGCGCCGAGCGGTGGATGCGGATGAAGCGCGCCGGGTCGAGCTGGGATTCCAGTTCCGAGATCCCGATGCGCACCAGGAAGTGCTGGCCGCGCGCTGCGATCACGGTGTACTTGGAGTCGGCCTTCATGTATTCGATCTCGTTGACCGCGAGCGGGAAGATGCGGCCACGATCGCGCACGAGGATGCGTTCCAGCCGCGCCGGGCCGCCGCCCGCGCGCACCAGCGCGCCGTCGAGCGTATCGCGCTCGGGCGCCGGTGCGTCCAGCAGGCGCGCCACGGCGGCGCCGAAGCGCTCGCGCGTAAAAGGCTTGAGCAGGTAGTCGACCGCGTGCAGTTCGAACGCCGTCACCGCATACTGGTCGTAGGCGGTGGTGAACACGATGCGCGGCAAATAGTCCAGCCGGCGCAGCACTTCCAGGCCCGTCATCTCGGGCATCTGGATGTCCATGAACACGACCTCGGGCCGCAGCTGCAGGATACGTTGCAAGGCAGTAGCGCCGTCGGCCGCTTCGCCCACCAGGCGCAGCTCGGGGTGGGCATAGATGGCGTCGCGCAGCACGTCGCGCGCCAGCGGTTCGTCTTCGGCGAAGAATACGGTTCGGGTCATGGATTGGCGAGGGGCAGGGTGACGGTGGCGGTAAAGCCGGCGCCGGGTCGGGTATGGACCGCCAAGGAGGCGCGGCCGGCGTAGTCGAGGTCGAGCCGGCGGCCGATGGTGCGCAGGCCGAGGCCGGGCGAGGCGTCCACCGCAGCGCGGGTGGCGCCGGGACCGACATCGCTGACGCTCAGACGCAGCACGCCTTGATCGACGTCGCGCCGGCTGACGATGCGCAGCAGGCCGGGACGGCTGTGCGGGTTGAAGGCGTGCTTGATGCTGTTTTCGACCAGCGGCTGCAGCGTCAGGGCCGGCAGCAGAAGGTCGCCGGCGTCCGGGTCGAGGTCCCAGGCGACCTGCAGCCGCTCGCCCAGGCGCAGCGCTTCCAGCTCCAGGTAGTCGCGCACGAAATCGAGTTCGGCATCGAGCGTCACCCGGTCCACGCCGGCGCGTTCGGTATCGAGCACGTAGCGCAGCATGCTTGAAAACTGGAACAGGGCGCGTTCGGCCGCCGCCGGATTGCGCTGCGTGAGGGCGATGATCGAGTGCAGGGTATTGAACAAAAAGTGCGGATTGAGCTTGCTGCGCAGCGCGCCCAGTTCGGCCGCCACCAGCATGGTGCGCGCCTGCTGCGCGGCCAGCGCCTGGCGCTGGGCGGCGGCATTCGCGCGCACGGTCTGGAAGGTGCCGGCCACCAGCGCGTAGATCATCAGGCTGTACATCAGCGGCCACGCATGCCACGACAGCGGACGCGCCTTGCCGCCCATCGTCGCCACCAGCAGCAGGTGGGTGCACAGGGCAAAGCCGAGCGCCAGCGCCAGGTGCAGGCCGAAGCGCGCCGCGCCGCGCAGGCCGCGCCCGTCCATCCAGCCGGTCAGGGGCCACAGCAGCGCCAGCACCACGCCGGGCGGCGCGGTGGTGCAGAACGAATAGAAGATCATCGACGGGTCGAATTTCCCATCCCTGATCTGGTCGGCCTGCACCACCAGCGCCACCAGCAGCACATAGGCCAGCCACAGGCCGATATAGATGCGCCACATCAGCGGCAGGCGCGCCGGCGTTGGCAGGCGCGCGATAGTGGTGGTGGTGCGGGTGGCGGGAGTGCTCATGCGCTGAGTATCGCGCAGAACCGCGCCGCTGTGACGATCCATGCGCCGGAATGCGGGCGCGCGGCGCCAGGTGCGGATCGGATGCGCCGGATTGCGGCTTGCCTGTGCATGGACGCTTCGGTAGAGTGGTTGCCGATAGCGCCCGACCCCCCCCCCCCCGGCTACCCTCCATGAATAAGATCACCGCATGAACGACACCACGACCCGCTCCACCAAGACTGCTTCACGCACCATCGACGCCGGCCGCTGGGCCATCTCCACGGTGTTCCTGCTCAACGGCGTCGGCATCGGCCTGTGGGCGGCGCACGTGCCGACGGTGCAGGCGCGCATGGGCATCAGCACCGGCATGCTGAGCATGGTGCTCCTGACCATCGCCGCCGGCGCGCTGCTGGCGATGCCGCTGATGGGCGGCCTGACCGGACGTTTCGGCACCCGCCGCATGGTCTTGATCTCGGGCTTCGCCTTCGTGCTGATGCTGGGCGTGATCATGGGCGTGCCGACCCTGCCGCTGCTGTTCGCGAGCGCCTTCCTGTTCGGCGTCAGCAACGGCGCGCTGGACGTGGCGATGAACGCCAACGCCAGCGAGGTCGAAACCGCGCGCGGCTTGCCGACCATGTCCTCGTTCCACGGTTTCTTCAGCCTGGGCGGCCTGTTCGGCGCTGGCCTTGGCGGGGTGCTGATCGGCCAGGGCTGGGGCCACGGCCAGGGCGCACTCGGGCTGGCGATTGCCTGCGGCGTGATCCTTGTCCTCGTAACGCCGCGCGTGATGGGCTTCGCGCCCCATGCCGACGGCGGCAGCCACTTCGCGCTGCCGCGCGGCGCCGCCATCGGCCTCGGCCTGCTGGCGCTGCTGTGCTTCGCCGTGGAAGGCGCGCTGGTCGACTGGAGCGCGCTCCTGATGCGCGAGCGCACCGGCGCGTCCGAAGCGTCGGCGGCGCTGGGCTTTTCGGCGTTCTCGATCGCGATGGCGGCCTGCCGTTTCGCGGGCGACCGCATGATCGTGCGCTTCGGCGCGGTGCGCGTGATGGTGATCGGCGGCCTGGCCATGTTCGCCGGCCTGGCGCTGGCCACCACCAGCACCCACTTCGCCTTGTCGGCCTGCGGCTTCGCCCTGATCGGCCTGGGCGCGGCCAACGTGGTGCCGCTCTTGATCGGCGCCGGTGGACGCATTCCGGGCATGAGTCCGGGCGCAGGCGTGGCGGCGGTGGCGACGCTCGGCTACGGCGGCCTGCTGCTGGCGCCGCCGGTGCTGGGCTGGGTGGCGATGCATTCGAGCGTGACGCTGGCGCTCGGGATGCTATCGTTGTCGGGGCTGGTCATTGCGCTCAATGCGCGGATCCTGAAGCAGAAGTAAACGCAGCACATACCATAGGGAGAATGCAGGCATGGATTCGAACGCCGTACCAACCATCACGCACCGCGAAACGATTCGGGACGTCTTCACGGGCGACGCTGCACCGGTGCTGACGGCGCAGCATTGCGCATTGATCCGGCACCTGCGGGTGATCTGGCTTCCCATTGAAAGCGGTGGTCCGGGAATCGATTTCTCGCAGCCGTTCGGCCAGGACAATCCCACGCTGGCCACCGCGATGGCCATCCTGGAGACGAACGATGAGCCCCTTGCTGCGCGCCTGGTGGCGGAACTGGGCCTGCTGGTGGCGCCATATGTCGGCGCCGGCGCCGCACTGGCGCCGGGCCGCTACGCGCTGCCTGCCGACGTGGCCGCCGAACTGGCGTCTGCCGAAGCCGGCATCACGCCCGACGGCCAGTTCGACTTCAGCGCGCAACATGCGGCCTTGCTCAAGGGGTTCAACTGGACCGTCGTGGATGCCGCGATGGTGGCATACGTGCTGGAGGAGGACACCGAGACCTGGCCGATGCCGTATGTGGACGGTAAATATCCCTATGGCGAATGCAGCTACTTTCAGATCGACATGGCGCGCGTGCTCGGCGAACCGTACGCATTGGACGACAACGGCGACATGGTCGGCGACGCCGACAAGGACGAGCGCCTGGAAAACCTGCATTATCAGACCCTGACGGCCCTGCAGGTATTCCTGGTCCACGCGACGCCGCCTGCGCAATAACGCGCTGCCGGCATTCGCCGGACAACTGGAGAAACACCATGATTGACATGATCATCGAGCAGCGCCGCCGCAAACTGGGCGGCGGTTTCGAAGTCGGCCGCGTGCTGCCGTTCGCCAAACGGCACATGGTCGGCCCCTTCATCTTCTTCGACCATATCGGGCCGGTCGACCTGCCGGCCGGGATCGAGCGCAGCGTCGACGTGCGTCCGCATCCGCACATCGGCCTGGCGACGGTGACCTATCTGTTCTCGGGCGAGATCATGCACCGCGACAGCCTGGGCGTGCAGCAGCCGATCCGGCCGCAGGAAGTCAACTGGATGACGGCCGGCCGCGGGATCACGCATAGCGAGCGCTTCGAGCAGGCGCGCGCGCACGGCGACCGCCTGCACGGCATCCAGGCCTGGGTCGCGCTGCCGGACGGGATGGAAGAAATCGACCCGGCCTTTTCGCACCACGCCGGCGCCGACCTGCCGCAGTGGCACGACGCAGGTGTGGCCGGCCAGCTGATCGCCGGCAGCGCCTACGGCCTTACGGCGGGCGCCGCGACCCATTCGCCGCTGTTCTACGCGCATCTGGACATGGCAGCCGGTTCCACCGCCGAGATCCCGGGCGACTTCAGCGAACGCGCGCTGTACATCGCCACCGGCGCGGTGGAGCTGGATGGCATGCGCCACGAGAGCGGGCGCATGCTGGTGCTGGGCGCGAATGCGTCGCGCGTGCGGGCGCTGGAACGCTCGACGGTGATGGTGCTGGGCGGTGAACCGGTGGGCGAGCGTTACCTGTACTGGAACTTCGTGTCGTCGTCCAAAGACCGGCTGGCGCAGGCGGCCGCCGACTGGAAGGCCGGGCGCATGAAGCTGCCCGATGCCGATGACGCCGAATTCATTCCGCTGCCGGATGAACCGGCGCCGCCGGCGCCGGCCATGTCGTGAAGCGTCAGCGGTATTCGCGCAGGACGGAGTAGGCGCCGCCGTCGCCGGTCTTGGATTCGACCAGCGCGTAGCCGCGCACGTCCCACCCGATCGCGGGAGCATGTTCGGGGATGCCGGCGCCGGCGGCGCGGCGCGCCAGCGTCACATGCGGGCGGTAGGTGCGCGCTTCCGGCTGCAGGCCGAGTGCCGGCAGCGCGTCACGCAAGCGCGCATGCAGCGCCAATAATTCAGGCGGTTCGGAGAGTGGCTCGAGCACCGCAATCCCGTGCGGCCACAGTACCGGCTTGCCGAGATCGAGCCGGAACGGTTCGAACGGCACGCTGAACCCGTCGAGCAGCTCGGGCAAGCGCGCCGTCGGCACGCTGCCCAGAAAATGCAAGGTCACGTGCAGCTTGTCGGCATGCACGGGACCGGCGCCGCGCGGCCATGTCCAGGCATCGCGCGCCTCGCGCAGCTGATGCCGCACGCCGGGCTCCGGCCACAGGGCCAGGAACAGGCGCGAGGTCTCCGGCTGCGCGTCCATGGCCTTAGAAGCAGTGCTCCGGCGCCGGGAAGCTGCCGTCCTTCACCGCCGCCACGTAGCTTGATACCGCAGCGTCGATGCTGGTCTGCCCGTCCATGAAGTTCTTCACGAAGCGCGCCTTGCGGCCCGGGAATACGCCCAGCAGGTCGTGCATCACCAGCACCTGGCCCGAGCAATCGGGACCGGCGCCGATGCCGATGGTCGGCACCGACAGCAGCTCGGTGACTTCCTTGCCCAGCGCCGCCGGCACCGCTTCGAGCAGCACCACGGCGGCGCCGGCCGCCTGCAGCGCCAGCGCGTCGGCCTTCAGGCGCTCGGCGCCTTCGCCGGTCTTGCCCTGCACCTTGAAGCCGCCCAGCTGGTGCACGAACTGCGGAGTCAGGCCGATGTGGGCGCACACCGGGATGCCGCGTTCGACCAGCAGGCGCACGGTGTCGGCCAGCCAGGCGCCGCCCTCGATCTTGACCATCTGGGCGCCGGCGCGCATCAGCTGCACGGCGCTGTCGTAGGCTTGCTGCGGGTTGCCGTAGCTGCCGAACGGCATGTCGGCCAGCACCAGCGCGTTCTTGTTGCCGCGTGCGACGGCGGCGGTGTGATACACCATGTCGGCGACGGTCACCGGCAGCGTCGAGTCGTAGCCCGAGCAGACCATGCCCAGCGAATCGCCGATCAGGAGGATCTCGACGCCGCAGCGGTCCATCAGCGAAGCGAAGCTGGCGTCGTAGCAGGTCAGCATCGCGATCTTGTTGCCGGCCGCGCGCATGGCCAGCAGCGAAGGCACGGTGACGGCCTTGGGGACCGGCTTCGGCGCCGGCGCGGGGGAGGGTGCACCGGCGGCGCCGGCCATGTCGTTACCCTGCAAATATCCGCTCATACAATGAATCCTTTGGAAAAACAGAACGTTCAGAGCGCGTAGTGTAATGCGGCGCCCGCGAACCTGCAGGCGCAGCGCCAAACCGGCCTAGGAACGGAAGATGAAGTACACCGCCCCGACCAGGCACAGGCCGGCCCACACGTAATCGAGCTTGAACGGCTCGTTCATGTAGAACATCGCGAACGGCACGAACACCGTCAGGGTGATCGCTTCCTGCATGATCTTCAATTGCGCCAGCGAGAACTGGGTGTGGCCGATGCGGTTGGCCGGCACCTGCAGCAGGTACTCGAACAGCGCGATGCCCCAGCTGATCAGGGCCGCGACGTACCAGGCGCGGTTCTGCAGGCCCTTCAGGTGCCCGTACCAGGCGAAGGTCATGAAGATGTTGGACAGCACCAGGAGGCCCGTGGTCTGGGCCCAGACAGGAAGGTTCATCGTCAGTCGATCCGGTAGATGGATTGTCCGGCCACCTGCGGCCCGAAGTCGCGCGCCAGGCCCAGGCCCGGGATGACGGCGTCGGGCGCGATCTCGTACAGCGGCACCAGCACGAAGGCGCGCTGGTGCATGCGCGGATGCGGCACGCTCAGGGTCGGGGTCTCGATGATCTCGTCGCCATACAGCAGCAGGTCGAGGTCGAGGGTGCGCGGCGCGTTGCGGTAGGGCCGTTCGCGGCCGTGGGCCTGTTCGATCTCCTGCAGCGCGGCCAGGAGCGCTTGCGCGTCCAGGCTCGTTTCGAGGCAGGCGACGGCGTTGATGTAATGGTCGCCGCTGGAGTCGATCGGCGCGGTGCGGTACAGGCCGGACGTGTGCAGCAGCGCGCCGCCGGGCAGGGCAGCGAGGCGCGCCAGCGCATCGAGCACGTTGGCGCGGGCGTCGCCCAGGTTGGCGCCGACGCCGACGTAGGCGATCATTCTTCGTGGTGCGGCAAACCGCCGGCAGCGGCTGGAGCGGCCGCGCCGCCGTCACCACCTTCGCCGCTGTTCTTGCGCGGACCACGACGCGGACGGCGTTTCTTGGCCGGGCCACCAGCACCGGCAGCGCCTTCACGCTCGCGGGTGGTCGCCACGACTACCAGCCGTTCGCGCTCGCCGCCTTCGGCCGCGTAGAACTCGGTCCACCATTCGCCGATCTCAAGCGGCAGTTCGCCCGAGGCGCAGCGCAGCAGCAGGAAGTCGTAGCCGGCGCGGAAGCGTGGATGCTCGAGTAGTTTATACGGCGCGCGGCCGGCGCGGCGCTCGAAGCGCGGCTGCATGGCCCAGATGTCGCGCATGTCGGTGGCGATACGGCGCTGCAGGGCCAGGTTCTCGGTTTGCGTCTCCAGCACCGCGTCGGCCGCCAGGTGCAGCGCGGGAATCGGCGATTCGCCCGCAGCGCGGTAGGCGGTCCACTTTTCCAGCACCTGGTGCCACAGCAGCGACGCGAACAGGAAGCCGGGCGAGACGCCCTTGCCGGCCTTGACGCGGTTGTCGGTCGACTCCAGCGCCAGCGTCACGAACTTCATGCCGATCGGCTGCTCCAGCACCACGTCCAGGAGCGGCAGCAGGCCGTGATGCAGGCCGGCCGAGCGCAGCTCTTTCAGGCACGCCAGCGCGTGGCCCGACAGCAGGAGTTTGAGCATTTCGTCGAACACGCGCGCCGCCGGCACGTTGTCGATCAAGGGCGCCATCACCGGAATCGGCGCGCGCGTGGTCGGCTCGATGGTAAAGCCCAGTTTCGCCGCGAAGCGCACCACGCGCAGCATGCGCACCGGGTCTTCGCGGTAGCGCGCTTCCGGCATGCCGATGATGCGCAGCAGCTTGGCGCGGATGTCCTCGATGCCGCCGTGGTAATCGAGCACCGATTGGGTGGCCGGATCGTAGTACATGGCGTTGATGGTGAAGTCGCGCCGCGCGGCGTCTTCGTGCTGCGGACCGAAGTTGTTGTCGCGCAGGACGCGGCCGTGTTCGTCCTTCGGCGCGTTGTCGCTGCCGTTGCCGCGGAAGGTGGTCACCTCCAGCAGGTCCTGGCCGAACATCACGTGCACGATCTGGAAACGGCGGCCGATGATGAAAGCGCGCCGGAACAGTTTTTTGACCTGTTCGGGCGTGGCGTCGGTGGCGATGTCGAAGTCCTTGGGCTTCACGCCCAGCAGCAGGTCGCGCACGGCGCCGCCGACAACGAAGGCCTTGAAGCCGGCTTCCTGCAGGGTCTGCGTGACGCGGATCGCGTTCGACGAAACGTTTTTCGGGTCGATGCCGTGTTCCTCGGGGCCGAGGATCACGGGTTCGGAGGCGTCGCGCTGGTCTTTCACACCCAGGATCTTGCGGATGAATTTTTTAATCATTGAATAAACGGATGGTTGGCCAGCCCTGCTGCGCCGCGTGGCTTGCAAGCGCTTTGCTTGGATTGGTGGCGACCGGGTGGGATACGATCGAAAGCAGCGGAATGTCGTTGTGCGAATCGCTGTAGAAGTGGCTGCGCCCGAAGCTCTCGAACGGCCGGCCCAGGCGCGCGAGCCAGGCGTGCATGTGATTGACCTTGCCCGGGCCCGACGTCGGCGTACCCGCCAGGCGCCCGGTCAGGCGGCCGGCGGCGTCGAACTCGGGCATCGCCGCGATATGGTGCTCGACGCCGAAGGCGGCCGCGATCGGCGCCGTGATGACGTGGTTGGTGGCGGTGATGATCGCTACCAGGTCGCCGGCGTCCTGGTGCTCGCGCACCAGTTTCAACGCCTGCGGCTGAATCGCGGGCTCGATCACTTCGCGCATGTACTGGGCATGCAAACGATCGAGTTCGGCGCGCGGAAAACTCGCCAGGGTGCCGAGCGCGAACTCGAGGTACTCGACCGGATCGAGCACGCCGGCGTTGTACTGGGCGAAGAAGGCGTCGTTGCGGGCGCGGTAGGCGTCCCCGTCGACCGCCCCGACGCGCGCCAGGAATTCGCCCCATTCATGGTCCGAATCGATCGGTAGCAGCGTGTGGTCGAGGTCAAACAGGGCAAGGTTTTTCATTCTTTTGGTTCGAGCGGCAGGTTCTCTTGGAGCAACAGGTCGCGCAGCAAAGGCAGCGTGACCGGGCGCTGGGTTTCGAGCGAATACTGGTCGAGGGCGTCCAGCATCGTCGACAGGGAACGCATGTCGCGTTTGAAATGAGACAACAAATAGGGTAACACGCTGGCCGACAGCGTCAAACCGCGCGCTTCGGCGGCGTGCGTCAGGGCTTCGATCTTCTGGTCGTCCGACAGGCCCTTGATCTGGTACACCAGGCCCCAGCCCATGCGCGTGCGCAGGTCTTCGCGCACCCCCAGCAGGGCCGGCGGCACCGGACCGGTGCAGACCATGTAGGCGCCGTGTTCGCGGATCTGGTTGAACAGGGCGAAGGCGTCGATCTGGCGCTGGCGGCTGAGCCGGTGGCAATCGTCGAGCAGGTACAGCGTGATGCCGGGCGCGTGCACGAAGTCGGCCTTCGGGGCGTCGTAGGCGATGTAGCGCGAGGCCGGGCTGGCCGCCAGGGCCTGCAGCAGGTGGGTCTTGCCGGCGCCGGTGTCGCCCCACAGATAGGCGAAATGCTCGCGCGACGCGCGTTCGGCAAACTGATGCATCAGGTGCGCCAGTTCGGCATTCTCGCCCACCTGGAAGGTGTCGAGGCTCTGCGCCGGCTCGGCGCCTAAATCGAGCACCAGTTGTTTCATGGGGTCACTCGGATCATGCCGGGCGTGCGGGGAAATGGCATGCGCTCAGTTATTACTCGATTGTTATATTCGTTAAACGGGTTAATGGGGAACCGTTTTGCTAAAATAGTGGATTGACCAGTTTCGCCGGTCGCCTCCTATTTTACCGCCTCCGCTGCCAAATACCATGAACCAACCATCTAATGTTTCTCTCTCCTACCGCGACGCGGGTGTCGATATCGATGCCGGCGACGCCCTGGTCGAAGCAATCAAGCCCATGGCCAAGCGCACCATGCGCGAAGGCGTGCTGGGCGGCATCGGCGGCTTCGGCGGTCTGTTCGAGATCAGCAAGAAGTTCAAGGAACCGGTCCTGGTATCGGGCACCGACGGCGTCGGCACCAAGCTCAAACTCGCTTTCGAACTGAACCGCCATGACACGGTCGGCATCGACCTGGTGGCGATGAGCGTGAACGACATCCTGGTGCAGGGCGCCGAACCGCTGTTCTTCCTCGACTACTTCGCCTGCGGCAAGCTGGACGTGGCCACCGCCACCGCCGTGGTGTCGGGCATCGCCAAGGGCTGCGAAGAATCGGGTTGCGCGCTGCTGGGCGGCGAAACCGCCGAGATGCCGGGCATGTACCCGGACGGCGAATACGACCTGGCCGGCTTCGCCGTCGGCGCGGTCGAAAAGTCGCAGATCATCGACGGCAGCAAGATCGTTCCCGGCGACGTGGTGCTGGGCCTGGCGTCGTCGGGCATCCACTCGAACGGCTACTCGCTGGTGCGCAAGATCATCCAGGTCGCCAATCCTGACCTCGAAGCCGACTTCCACGGCCGCAAACTGGCCGACGTGCTGATGGCGCCGACCCGCCTGTACGTGAAACCCCTGCTGGCCTTGATGGCCTCGATGGAAGTCAAGGGCCTGGTGCACATCACCGGCGGCGGCCTGGTCGAGAACATCCCGCGCGTGCTGGCCGACAATCTGACCGCGGTGCTGGACGCCAAGTCGTGGACCATGCCGCCGCTGTTCCAGTGGCTGCAGCAGCATGGCGGCGTGGCGGATGCCGAGATGCACCGCGTGTTCAACTGCGGCATCGGCATGACCGTGATCGTGTCGAAAGAGAATGCGGATGCGGCCATGGCCCAGTTGCAGGCGGCGGGCGAGACCGTGTACCGCATCGGCGAAATCCGTGCCCGCGCCGAAGGCCAGGCGCAGACCGTGGTCGAATAAATCGGCTATGGCTGCAGCTGCGGCTGAATGAAAAACGGGCGCCTGCGGGCGCCCGTTTTTGTTGACGGCTCGCGTTCAGCGCACCGCATTCTTGCCGATGTGCCGGTCCAGGAAGCGCTCCACCCGGGCCCAGAAATCGACCCGGTTCTGCGGCAGCGACCAGCCATGCCCTTCGCGCGGGTACTCGACCCATTCCACCGCCTTGTTGGTGCGCGTGACGGCGTCGCGCAGGCGCGTGCCGTGCACGATCGGCACGCGCAGGTCGGCTCCGCCGTAGGCCAGCAGCAAGGGCTGGGTGATGCGCGTCGCCTGCTCGATCGGCGAGGTCGCCTTCAGCTGCGCCGCATCCTTGACCGGGTCGCCTACCAGCACCGGCATGCCGAACTTCTTCCAGGCCGCGCCGAGGTCGGATTCGAAACTCCAGTGGCCGCTGTAGAGCAGGCTGATGTCGCTGACGCCGACCCAGTTGACCCCGCAGCGGTACAGGTCGGGATCGCGCACCAGTCCCATCAGCGTGGCGTAGCCGCCGTAGCTGGCGCCCATGATGCAGATGCGCTTCGGGTCGGCGTGGCCCTGGGCGACTGCCCAGCGCGCGCCGTCGGCGATGTCGTCCTGCATCGCCAGGCCCCACTGCTTCCAGCCGGCCTCGAAGTGGGCGCGCCCGAAACCCGTGCTGCCGCGAAAGGCCGGCTCCAGTACCGCATAGCCGCGCGAAGCGAGGAACTGCGACTCCGCATCCCAGCCCCAGCTGCTGCCGCGCACGTAGGGTCCGCCGTGCACCAGCAGCACCAGCGGCAGCCCCTTGCCGCCACCGGCCGGCAATGTCAGCAGACCTGGAATCTCGCGGCCGTCGCGCGCCTTGTATTTCACCGGCTGCTGGCGTCCCATGCGCGCCGGATCGATGCCGGGATGGGCGCCGCCGACCGGGCGCAAGGCGCCGCTGGCGACGTGGTATACCAGCCAGGTGGACGGCTGGCGGTCGGAGTAGGCGCGTACCAGCACCCAGGGTGCACCGCTGCGGCTTGCCACCGACAGCAGGTTGTTGGTGCCCGGCAGCAGGGCGTCGACCTTCTTCTGCAGCGCCGCCATGTCCTTGTCGAACCAGACGCTGCTGTAAGCGTCGGTCAGCAGGGTGAAGCCGAGCAGCTTGCCGCGATGGCCGACCGGCACGCCGTCGAAGTCGTAGCCATCGGTGACGATCAATGGTTGCGGGTTGACCTTGCCGCTGGCGAGGTCGAAGGTGTGCAGGGCCATGGTGTCGCGGCCATCGTTCTTGCCCACGTACAGCACGCCGTCGCTGCCGAAGCCGAGCGGCTCGAAGGCGTCGCGCCCGCCGGTGTAGGAATCGAAGGCGGCGATCACGCGCCATGCGCCGCCGGCCGGATCGCGGTAGTGGACTTTGGTGACGCCATCCTGCGCCGTCATGGCCAGGCGCGGTTCGCCGGCGTCGTCGAGCAGCCAGTGATCGGCCGCGCCTGGCGGGGGCACCTTGCGCGTCTGGCCGGTGCGCGTGTTCAGCTGCAGCAGGTCGATCGCCCGCACCGTGCCGGCGTTGCCGATCTCCGGCAGCGTCACGTAGACCCAGTCCGAATCCTGGGCGCCGCGCTGGCCCAGCATGCCGGTGTACCAGGGCAGCAGGCGCTGGGTCTGCAGGCGGCTGCCGGTGGCCGGGGCGCCGCTGTTGCCGTTCTGCGCCGCCAGCTGGCGCAGGTCGCCGCCGTCGCGGTCGACCGCATACAACCCGCCGGCCAGGTAGGCGCCGTCCGGGCCGACCTGCTTGTCGCTGACCGAAAACAGCAGGCGCGTGTCGTTGACCCACTCGAAGGCCAGCACGTCGACGTTGGAATAACCGGCCACGATCTTCGGCGCCTTGCTCTGCAGGTCCATCACCACCAGCACGTCGCGCCGCCCGGGCGCGCCCGAGATCGCGGCCAGGTAGCGCCCATCCGGCGACAGCACTGCACGGGCAAACTGCGGGTTGGCGAAGAACAGGTCGACCGGCGGCCGGGCGGAAACAGGATCGGCGGCGACGGCGGGCGCGGCGGCGGCCACCAGGGCGACCAGCAAGGCGCCGGCGGTGGCCAGAGCATGGCGCAAACGGTTCACGGCATGCCTCTGGCGGCGTCTTTGCCGGCATCTTTCCCGGCATCTTTTCCAATGTGCCGGTCCAGGAATTTCTCGACCCGCCCCCAGAAATCGACCCGGTTCTTCGGCAGCGACCAGCCGTGCGCTTCTTCCTCGTACTCGATCCATTCGACCTGGCCGTTGGTGCGGGTGACGGCGTCGCGCAGTTTGGTGCCGTGGTACAGCGGCACGCGGCGGTCGGCGCCGCCGTAGGCCATCAGGAGCGGGCGCCTGATGCGGGCCGCCTGTTCGATCGGCGAGGTGGCCTTCAGCTGGGCCGCATCCTTGACCTGGTCGCCCACCAGCAGCGGCATGCCGTATTTCTTCCATTCCTTGCCCAGGTCGGACGCCAGGCGCCACGAGCCGGTGTACATCAGGTTGATGTCGCTGACGCCGAGCCAGTTGACGCCGCACTGGTACAGGTCGTGATCGCGCACCAGGCCCATCAGGGTGGCATAGCCGCCGTAGCTGGCGCCGGCGATGCAGATGCGTTTCGGATCGGCGATGCCCTGGGCGATGGCCCAGCGCGCGCCGTCGGCGATATCGTCCTGCATCGCCAGTCCCCATTGCTTCCAGCCGGCCCGGAAGTGGGCGTCGCCGAAGCCGGTGGTGCCGCGGTAGGACGGCTCCAGCACCGCATAGCCGCGCGACGCCAGAAACTGCGAATCGGCGTCCCAGCCCCAGGTGCTGCCGCGCACGTACGGCCCGCCGTGCACCAGCACCACCAGCGGCAGGTTCTTGCCGCCGCCGGGCGGCAGGGTCAGCAGCGCCGGAATGGCGCGGCCGTCGCGCGCCGCGTACTTGACGTCGTCCTGGCGCCCCATGCGCGCCGGATCGATGTCCGGATAGGTGTCGCCGATCCGGGTCAGCTTGCCGCTCGCGATGTCGAACAGGATGTAGCTGAGCGGCTCGCGGTCGGAATAGGCGTGCACCAGCACCCAGGGCGCGTCGGTCCGGGAGGCCACCGACAGCAGGTTGACGGTGCCGGGCAGGAGGGCGTCGACGCGGGCCTGCAGCGCTTTCATATTGGGATCGAACCAGACGCTGTCGTAGGCGTCGGTCAGCACCCGCACGCCGAGCAGCTTGCCGTTGCGGCTGACCAGGGCGCCTTCGAAGTCGTAGCCCGCCGCCGTCACCACCGGCTGCGGCCGCACCTTGCCGGTGGCGAAGTCGAAGGTGTACAGCGAGGCCGTGTCCTGGTTCTCGTATTTGCTGACGTACAGGGTGCCGTCCTCGCCGAAGCCGAGCGGCGCGAACGCCTTGTCATCGCCGGCATACGAGTCGAAGGTGGCGATCACGCGCCACTGCGAGCTGGCCGGATCGCGGTAGTGGACCGTGGTCTTGCCGTCTTCCGACGCCATGGCGAGGCGCGGCTGGCCGGCGTTGTCGAGCACCCAGCTCTCGACGATGCCGCTCGGGCGCGGCACCAGGCGGTTGGCGCCGGTGCGCGTGTTCAGGTGCAGCAGGTCCACATGGCGCACGTCGCCGCGGCTGTCGAAATCGAGGCTGCGCACATAGATCCAGTCCGAATCCTGGGCCCCGCGCTGGCCCAGCATGAAGGTATGCCAGGGCAGCTGGCGCGATGCGGTGGTGTTGTTGAGCGAGGTTTCGGTGGATTCATCGCCGCGCGCCGCCAGCTTGCGCAGGTTGGCGCCGTCGCGGTCGACGCCGTACAGGCCGCCGGCAACGGTGGTGTGGCCCGGGCCGAGCCGCTTGTCGATGACGTCGAACACCAGGCGCTCGTCGTTGACCCATTGGAAGTCGCGCACGTCGACCCGCTCATAGCCGATCAGCTTGATGGCCTTGGTCTGCAGGTCGATCACGGCCAGCATGTCGCGCCGCTCGGGCGCGCCCGAGATCGCCGCGAGGAAGCGGCCGTCGGGCGACAGCACGGCGCCGCTGAGCTGCGGATCGGCGAAGAAGGCTTCGATCGGCGGCAGCGCCGCGGACGCTGTGCCTGCGCCGGCCGCCGCCGCTGCCGGCACGGCGGCCACGAACGCCAGCAGCAGGAATGACAGGGCCGCGCAGCACCGGTAGAACAAGGACATCATGGAATTCCCCATCGAATCAAGGGAGCGAGCATAGCAGCGGTATTGACGCCCGATACTCTCCAATACTCACCGCAGCGCACGCTTTCATTTGCCGGCTGCGGCGCTCAGCGCACCGCATCCTTCCCGATGTGCTTGTCCAGGAACTTTTCCACCCGGGTCCAGAAATCGACACGGTTCTGCGGCAGCGACCAGCCGTGGCCTTCGTCCGGATAGTCGATCCACTCGACCTGCTGGTTGGTGCGCTTGACGGTGTCGCGGAACCTGGTGCCGTGGACCATCGGCACGCGCCGGTCGACGCCGCCGTAGGCCAGCAACAGGGGCTGGGTGATGCGCGCCGCCTGCTCGATCGGCGAGGTCGCCTTCAGCTGGGCCGCGTCCCTGACCTGGTCGCCGATCAGGACCGGCATGCCGTATTTCTTCCACTCGGCGCCGAGGTCGGATTCGAAGCTCCAGTGGCCGTCGTACAGCAGGTTGATGTCGGTCACGCCGACCCAGTTGACGCCGCAGCGGAACAGGTCCGGGTCGCGCACCAGGCCCATCAGGGTCGAGTAGCCGCCGTAGCTGGCGCCGGCGATGCAGATGCGCTGTGGATCGGCATGGCCCTGGGCGATGGCCCAGCGCGCGCCGTCGGCGATGTCGTCCTGCATCGCCAGGCCCCACTGCTTCCAGCCGGCCTGGAAGTGCGCCTGGCCGAAGCCGGTGCTGCCGCGGAACGATGGCTCCAGCACCGCGTAGCCGCGCGAGGCCAGGAATTGCGATTCCGGATGCCAGCCCCAGCTGCTGCCGCGCACATACGGCCCGCCGTGCACCAGCACCACCAGCGGCAGCCCCTTGCCCCCACCCACAGGCAGCGTCAGCAGGCCAGGGATCTCGCGCCCGTCGCGCGCTTTGTACTTGACCGGTTCCTGCAATCCCATGCGCTTCGGATCGATGCCGGGGTAGGTGTCGCCTACCTTGTTCAGTTTGCCGGTCTCGCTGTTGTACAGGATCCAGGCCAGCGGCTGGCGGTCGGAGTAGGCGCGCACCAGCACCCACGGCGTGCCTTCGCGCGCGGGCAGCGACAGCAGGTTGATGGTGCCCGGCAGCAGGGCGTCGACGTTCTTTTGCAGCGCCGCCATGCCGGGGTCGAACCAGACGCTGGCCCGCGCATCGGTCAGCAGCGTGACGCCCAGCAGCTTGCCGCCGCGCGCCGTCAACCTGCCGTTGAAGTCGTAGCCTTCGGTGACCACCACCGGCTCCGGGTCGATCTTGCCGGCCGCGACATCGAAGCGGTACAGCGCCCTGGTGTCCTTGCCGCGCTGGGCGGTGATGTACAGCGCGCCGTCGCCGCCGAAGCCGACCGGGGTGAAGGCGTCGGCGCCGCCGGTGTAGGCATTGAAGCTGGCAATGGCGCGCCATTTGCCGGTGCCCGGATCGCGGTAGTGGATGGTGGCGATGTCTTCCTGGCTCGTCATTGCCAGGCGCGGCTGGCCGTTCGAGTCGAGCATCCAGGTGCTGGTGAGGCCGGGGCGCTGCACGGTGCGGGTTTCGGCGGTGCGCGTGTTCAGGTGCAGCAGGTCGACCGAGCGCAGCTTGCCGTTGTCGTCGAAGTTGGCGCTGCGCACGTAGGTCCAGTCGGAATCCTGGGCGCCGCGCTGGCCCAGCATGAAGGTGTGCCAGGGCAGCATGCGCGCCTTGAGCCGGCCGCCGACTTCCACCACCCCGCGCTCGCTGCGGCGCGCCGCCAGCTGGCGCAGGTTGGCGCCGTCGCGGTCGACCCCGTACAGGCCGCTGGCCGAGTAGCGCCCGCCCGGGCCGATCTGCTTGTCGGTAACGTTGAACAGCAACCGCTCGTCGTTGACCCACTCGAAATCGAGCACGTCGACGTTGTTGTAGCCGGCCACCACCTTGATGGCATTGGTCTGCAGGTCGACTACGGCCAGCATGTCGCGCCGCCCGCTGGCGCCCGACAGCGCCGCCAGATAGCGTCCGCTTGGCGACAGTGCCGCGTCGTCCAGCTGCGGGTTGGCGAAGAACTGCTCGATCGGCGGGCGGGAGCCGGCGCTGCTGCCGTTTTGTGCGATGGCGCTCGGGGCGAAGGTGGTGGCGACGCAGGCGCAGAGCAAGGCGCACAGCAGCGCGCGGCGCGGCATCAGGGACGGGCGAATCATGGAGCTTCCTCGGGTTCGAATCGGATGAGCATAGCAGCGCCCATGGCGCCGCAGGCTCTCCAAAAATCACCGTCCACAGGCGCTCAACGATTCATTCGGGCGCCCGGATATAGTCGACCATCGCATCGCTGCCGCGCCCCGGCGGTGGGGTCAGCAGGCTCACTACCGCCACCGCCAGCAGCCCGGCCGGCACCCCGAACACCCCGGCCGCCATCGGCAGGATGCCGAACCAGGTGTCGTGCGCGCTGCCGCCCAGGCCCGGACTGGCGCGCAGCATGTAGAACAGGCACACCACGAACCCGACCACCATGCCGGCCACCGCGCCCTGGTGGTTCGCGCGCTTCCAGAACACGCCCAGCACCAGCACCGGAAATAACGTTGACCCAGCAAGTGAGAACGCCGCCGCAACCAAAGAGAGGATGTCGGCCGGCTTCTGCGAGGCGGCGTAGGCCGCGATGAAGGCCACCGCCAGCAGCAGCAGTTTCGAGATCGTCACCCGTTTTTGGGTGGAAGCATTGGGCTGCACGATCTTGTAGTAGACGTCGTGCGACAGCGCGTTGGAGATCGCCAGCAGCAGGCCGTCGGCGGTGGACAGCGCCGCCGCCAGGCCGCCGGCCGCCACCAGCCCCGAGATCACGTAGGGCAGGCCGCCGATCTCGGGCGTGGCCAGCACCAGCACGTCGGCGTCGATCGCGAATTCGGCCAGCTGCACGATGCCGTCGCCGTTGATGTCGGCCACGCTCACCAGGGGATTGGCCTTGTCGACGTTGGCCCAGTACGAGATCCAGGTCGGCAGCGCGGTGAAGTCGCTGCCGATCAGCGAGGTATACAGATCGTACTTGACCAGCACCGCCAGCGCCGGGATGGTGAGGTACACCAGCAGGATGAAGAACAGGGTCCAGAACACCGACACCCGGGTCTCGTGCACCGAGGGCGTGGTGTAGGCGCGCATCAGGATGTGAGGCAGGGCGGCGGTGCCGAACATCAGGCAGAACACCACCGCCAGGAAGTTGTTGCGGCGCGCGTCCGATGCTTCCTCCGTCGGGCCGGGGAAGGGCGTGGCGTGCGGCTCGGGCGGGCGGGCGCGCTCCAGGTTGGCGTCGCGCCGTTCGATCCACAGCGTGCGCGCTTCGTCGCTTGAATTCGGGTAGGTGGCCAGTGCGCGTTCGGCCTGGCGCACCTCGGTCAGCGAAGCGTTGCGCGCGCGCGCTGCGGCCAGCTGGCGCTGGGCTTCCAGCTTGCCGGCTTCCCACGATTCGGGCAGGGCGTCGACCCGGCGCGCGTATTCGGCGGCGCGGCGGCGGAACTCGGCGCGCACCTGTTCCTCGCGCGGGTCCTGCGCCAGCTGCGCTTCGCGCTCGGTCAGCTTGTTGAGAAGCGAACCGTAGGCCACCTGCGGGATCGGGTTGTCGGCGTGCTTGGCCGACAGCCACATGGTCGGGATCAAAAAGGCCACCAGCAGGATGATGTACTGCGCCACCTGGGTCCAGGTGATCGCGCGCATCCCGCCCAGGAACGAGCACACCAGGATGCTGGCCAGGCCGAGGAAGATCCCGACCGAGAAGTCGACCCCGGTGAAGCGCGAGGCGATCAGGCCAACCGCGTAGATCTGCGCCACCACGTAGGTGAACGAAACGAGGATGGTGGCGCCGACCGCGATCGCGCGCACCAGCGCCCCGCGCCCATCCGGGCCACTGGCGTAGCGCGCCGCCAGGAAGTCGGGGATGGTGTATTGCGCGAACTTGCGCAGATACGGCGCGATCAAGAGCGCCACCAGTACGAAGCCGCCGGTCCAGCCCATGATGAAGGCCAGGCCGTCGAAGCCCTGCAAATACAGGCCCCCGGCCAGGCTGATGAAGCTGGCGGCCGAGATCCAGTCGGCGGCGGTGGCCATGCCGTTGAACAGGGCCGGCACCCGGCGGCCGGCGACGTAATACTCGGTGACGTTCGAGGTGCGGCAGATGACGCCGATGGTGGCGTACAGCGCGATGGTGGCGAACATGAACAGGTGGCCGATCCACAGGCGCGGCATGCCTTCCTGCTCCAGGATCGCCAGGGCTACCAGAAACAGCGCGAAGCAGCCGGTGTACCACAGGTAGTAGCGCGACAGCTTGCCGAAGTACCGGGGCTTGGCGCTCATGGACGTTCGCGCGCGGCGGCGCCGTGGGTGTGGTCGAGCCGGCGCATGCGCCAGGCGCAGAAGCCGATGATGGCCAGCGACACCAGCGAGGCGCCCTGCGCGGCCATGTAGAACGACAGCGGCCAGCCGAACAGCTCGAAGCGTGACAGCTCGCGCGCGAAGAACACGGTGCCGAAGCCGGTGACCAGCCACAGGACCAGCAGGATCGAGGTCATGCGCCGGGTGCGCTGCCAGTGCGCGGCGCGCGTGGCCAGCAGGCGTTGGCGCGCCGCGCCATCGGCGTTGTCGGGAGCCGCGGGAGCGGAAGGAGTATCAGTCGGCGTCATCGGATTCACGGACGGGAGGCGGGAAGGTCAGGCGGAACAGGGTGCCGGGAAAGCGCCGCGAATGGCTGCGCGGATTGTTGAAGATGTCGATCTCGGCGCCGTGCTGGTGGGCGATCTCGCGCACGATCGCCAGCCCCAGGCCGCTGCCCTGGGTATTGCTGCCCAGGATGCGGTAGAAGCGCTCGAACACGCGCTCGCGCTCGGGCGGGGCGATGCCGGGGCCGGTGTCCTCGACCTCGAGCAGGGCGCGTTCGCCGTCGCGCCGCACCCGTACCGTGACGCTGCCCTCGCTGGGCGTATAGCGCAGCGCGTTGTCGATCAGGTTCGACAGCATCTCGCGCAGCATCAGCGGCTGGCCGGCGATCAGGATCGGCGCGTCACCCGGTTCGGGCGGCTCGAAGCCGAGGTCGATGCGGCTGGCGAACGAAGCCTGCACCCAGTCCTGCACCGTCTCGCGCGCCAGCGCGGCCAAGTCGATCGCGTCGAACGCCAGCCCGGCCTGCGGCTGGTTCTCGGCGCGCGCCAGCGCCAGCAGCTGGTTGACCAGGCGCGTGGCCGATTCCGAACTCTTGGCCAGCTGCTCGAGCGAGCGGTGGATTTCAAGCGGATCGACCTGGCGCAGCGCCAGTTCGGACTGCATGCGCATGCCGGCCAGCGGGGTCTTCATCTGGTGCGCGGCGTCGGCGATGAAGCGCTTCTGCATCTCCACCGTTTCGCCCAGGCGCTCGAGCATGTCGTTGAACGAGCCGACCAGCGGCGAGATCTCTTCCGGCACCTGGCGCGGGTCGATCGGCGACAGGTCGCCTTGCGGCCGGGTGCGGATGCGCTGCTGCAGCTCGGCCAGCGGCGACAGGCCGCGCGAGAGCGCAAACCAGACCAGGCCCAGGATCACCGGCAGGATGATGAACTGGGGCAGGATCACGCCCTTGATGATTTCGTTGGCCAGGTGGGCGCGCTTGTCGAGCGTCTCGGCCACCTGCACCAGCGCCAGCGGCGGCGCCTCGGGTGGATGGATGGCGCGCTGGTGCAGCGGATCGAGGTTGACGTAGGTGTAGGCGACCCGGATCGGCACGCCGTGGATGCTGTCGTTGCGGAACTCGACCGCGCCGCTGCGGGCGCGCTCGTCGCCGTCGTTGAGTTTCGGACGCGGCAGGTCGCGGTCGCCGTCGAGGATGGCGCCGTCGGGGCCGGCCAATACGAAGTAGACGCTGTCGACGTCGTCGGCGCGCAGGATGTCGCGCGCCGCCGGCGCCAGTGCACCGGCGGCGCGCCCGTCGATGCTGCGGATCTGCTGGCCCAGCACCGTGACCCGGTCTTCCAGCGCATCGTCGAACGGTTGATTCGCGATCGACTTCGCCACCAGGTAAGTGATCGCGATGCTCATCGGCCACAGCAGCAGGAGCGGGGCCAGCATCCAGTCGAGGATCTCGCCGAACAGCGAGTGGCGGATGTTCTCGTCGGGCTCGGAATCGGGCGGGACGTACAGTGGCGCGCCAATGTCGGCGCCGGCAAGGGCGGCGGCTGGCGCCAGGCCGGCGTCGCGCTCGTTCACTTGCCGGCGGCGGCAGCAGTGGCTGGCGGGGCGGCGGGGCGGTTGGCCGCGTCCGGGAACTTCTCGAGGCAGTAGCCGAGGCCGCGCACGGTGGCGATGCGCACGCCGCCGACCTCGATCTTCTTGCGCAGGCGGTGCACGTAGACTTCGATCGCGTTGTTGGACACCTCTTCGCCCCATTCGCACAGGTGGTCGACCAATTGCTCCTTGGAGACCAGGCGCCCGCTGCGCGCCAGCAGCACCTCGAGCAAGCCGAGTTCGCGCGCCGAGAGGTCCAGCATCTGCTCGTTGATGTAGGCGCTGCGGCCGACCTGGTCATACACCAGCGGGCCGTGGCGCACCACGGCCGGGCCACCGCCGGCGCCGCGCCGGGTGAGGGCGCGCACCCGCGCCTCGAGTTCGGACAGGGCAAACGGTTTCGCCATATAGTCATCGGCGCCCAGGTCCAGCCCTTCGACGCGCTGCTCGACCGAGTCGGCGGCGGTGAGGATCAATACCGGCAGCAGCGAAGCGCGCGCACGCAACCGGCGCAGCACTTCGAGGCCGGACATTTTCGGCAATCCGAGGTCCAAGATCAAAAGGTCGAACTCCTGGGTCGAGAGCGCGGTGTCGGCGTCCTGGCCGTTCTTGACGCAATCAATCGCATAGCCGGACTGGCGCAGCGAGCGCGTCAGGCCGTCGGCAAGTACGCTATCATCTTCGGCAAGCAGGATTCGCATCGGGACACCTCGTTGGCACGTTAGACAAGTTCAAGTTCTTATTGTGTTTGATTTAGCGCAACAATGCGAGTTTTCCCAAAACTTAACAAAAACGCCACGCATTTGTGCTTGCCAAAACCACTGGATTTTTATACAGTAGTGCCCTTGAAGTGCGCAGCCGCGCCCATACCTTCACTGCTCCACGATTGAAAGTACACCATGGACGATAAAAAATCCGCATTGAACGCCTCCGAAAAAGGCAAAGCGCTGGCAGCCGCCCTGGCGCAAATCGAAAAGCAGTTTGGCAAGGGTTCGGTCATGCGCATGGATGCCAATGCGCCGGTCGAAGAAGTCCAGACTGTTTCCACCGGCTCGCTGGGCCTGGACATCGCGCTCGGCGTCGGTGGCCTGCCGCGCGGCCGCATCGTCGAAATCTACGGTCCTGAATCGTCGGGTAAAACCACCCTGACGCTGCAGACCATCGCCCAGATGCAAAAGCTGGGTGGCACTTGCGCCTTCATCGACGCCGAGCACGCGCTCGACGTTACCTATGCGCAAAAGCTGGGCATCAACCTGAGCGACCTGCTGATCTCGCAGCCTGATACCGGCGAGCAAGCGCTTGAAATCACCGACGCCTTGGTGCGTTCGGGTTCGGTCGACCTGGTGGTCATCGACTCGGTGGCGGCACTGACCCCGCGCGCCGAGATCGAAGGCGACATGGGCGATTCGCTGCCGGGCCTGCAAGCGCGCCTGATGTCGCAAGCGCTGCGCAAGCTCACCGGTTCGATCAACCGCACCAACACCCTGGTGATCTTCATTAACCAGATCCGCATGAAGATCGGCGTCATGTTCGGCAGCCCTGAAACCACCACCGGTGGTAACGCGCTGAAGTTCTACGCCTCGGTGCGCCTGGACATCCGCCGTACCGGTTCGATCAAGTCGGGCGACGAAGTCATTGGTAACGAAACCAAGGTCAAGGTCGTCAAGAACAAGATCGCGCCACCGTTCAAGGAAGCCCACTTCGACATCCTGTACGGAGAAGGCACCTCGCGCGAAGGCGAAATCCTGGACTTGGGCGCCGACAACAAGATCGTCGAGAAGTCGGGTTCCTGGTACAGCTATGGCGGCGAGCGTATCGGCCAAGGTAAAGACAATGCCCGCCAGTTCCTGAAAGATCGCCCAGCCCTGGCGCGTGAAATCGAGAACAAGGTCCGCGCTGCCCTGGGCGTGCGCGAACTGCCGCCGGCTGCCGCCGGTGGCGACGACAAGCCGAAGCTGCAAGCGGTCGGCGAGTAATCCCCTGGCGCTGGGATGGGTGGCAGTACACGCCGCCTGTCCTGGCGCCAATGATTCATCACATTTCTTATGCGCCAACCCGTACTCAGCCTCAAAGGCCGCGCCTTGCGCTACTTGTCGCAACGCGAGCACAGCCGGTTCGAGTTGCGCCGCAAGCTGTCCAAGTATGCCGAGGAGGGCGACGACGTCGACGCCTTGCTGGATTTCCTCGAGAAGAACAACTGGCTGTCCCAGGAGCGCTTCGCCGAATCGCTGGTCAACCGGAAAGCGGCGCGCTACGGCAACAGCCGCGTCATGGCCGAGCTGCAAAGCCATGGTGTCAGCGGTGAAGCGCTGTCTGACATCAAGGCCAACCTGTCCGACAGCGAAACCGAACGCGCGGTCGAAGTCTGGCGCCGCAAGTTCGGCACCGTGGCCGAAGATGCGGCGGCGCGCGCCAAGCAGATGCGTTTCCTGTTGCAGCGCGGCTTTTCGCAACGCGCCGCCCGCATCGCGATGCAGGGCAATCCGGACGATGACGAGTTCGCGTCCTGACTCGCAACACCATTCAATACGACAGACGCCAGCGTGGAGCGTCATCCCCGATATGCGTCTGCATATTCCTCAACGGGTGATGGCGCTGCACGCTGGCGTTTGCATTCGTAAACACCATCTGTTGTGCCACACAGCGTTGTCATATGCAATGTGAATGACGGATATGCGAGTGAATGACAGGTTGCATGGCCTGCGCCAGACACGTGCGTAATAAGCCCCACTGCGTTGTCATAATCCCCTTCCACCCTTGCAGTCTTCCCTCTAAATGGCCCTTCCGACGGTACAACAGCCTGTACGCTGTGCTAAACTTTCATGGTTTAAGCAGCGCCGCATGAGCGGTTGTTGCCGCAGAAGCTGCGGTAACGTGCATTTAGCACACCGGCTGCACCACTAACCGCCGTTCCGACGGCACTGGTATTTATGCCTCTGTCTCCACCCGTATCGCGTACGCTGCGGCATACGCGCGCCATCACCGTCGAGGCGTTCGCGCGCGACGATGGCTTATGGGATCTCGATGCCAATATCCGCGACGTCAAGACGCGTGACATCACGCTCGCTTCCGGCGCGCGTCCTGGCGGCGTGCCGGTGCACGACCTGAAGCTGCGCGTCACCATTGACCGCGACCTGAACATCGTCGATGCCGAAGCCGCATCCGATGCCGTCCCGTATCCGGGCTTCTGCGATACGATCGCTCCCGCCTACAAGAAACTGATCGGGCTCTCGCTCGTGAACCATTTCCGGCTGCACCTGAAAGACCGCCTCACCGGCGTGCTTGGCTGCACCCACCTGACCGAATTGGCCCAGGTGCTGCCTACTGCAGCGCTGCAAGCCTTCGCTGACGATAACGTTGATGCCCCTGGCGGCGCCAATACGACGTCGTCGGACCGGCCCTTCGAGCTCGACCGTTGCCATGCCCTGCGCAGCGACGGTCCGGCCGTGGCCAAATACTATCCTCGATGGTCCATCAAAGCCGTGTCGGGTTAGCATTCGTTGTTTTTTTTGTAGTTCAACCGTATTTCTAATTCATTAGTAATAGAAGAAGGGAAGCCAGCATGAAAATCCATGAGTATCAGGGCAAAGAAATCCTCCGAAAGTTCGGGGTGACGGTTCCGCGCGGCATTCCGTGCATGTCGGTCGAAGAGGCCGTCAAGGCCGCTGAACAACTGGGCGGTCCGGTCTGGGTGGTCAAGGCCCAGATCCACGCTGGCGGCCGCGGCAAGGGCGGTGGCGTCAAAGTCGCCAAATCGCTCGAGCAAGTCAAAGAATATGCCGACCAGATCATGGGCATGCAGCTGATCACGCATCAGACCAGCCCTGAAGGTCAAAAAGTGCGTCGCCTGATGGTCGAAGAAGGCGCCGACATCAAACAGGAACTGTACGTGTCGCTGGTCACCGACCGCGTCACCCAGCGCGTCGTGCTGATGGCCTCGTCGGAAGGCGGCATGGACATCGAAGAAGTCGCGCACAGCAACCCGGAAAAAATCCACACCATCGCGATCGACCCGGCCGTCGGCCTGACCGACGCCGATGCCGACAGCATCGCCGCCAAGATCGGCGTGCCGGAAGGCTCGATCGCCGATGCGCGCGCCAACCTGCAAGGCCTGTACAAAGCCTACTGGGAAACCGATGCATCGCTGGCCGAAATCAACCCGCTGATCGTCACCGGTTCGGGCAAGATCATCGCCCTCGACGCCAAGTTCAACTTCGACGCCAACGCCCTGTATCGCCGTCCTGAAATCGTCGCTTACCGCGATCTGGACGAAGAAGATGCAGCCGAAGTCGAAGCATCGAAATTCGACCTGGCCTACATCTCGCTCGACGGCAACATCGGCTGCCTGGTGAACGGCGCCGGCCTGGCCATGGCCACCATGGACACCATCAAGCTGTTCGGCGGCGAGCCGGCCAACTTCCTCGACGTCGGCGGTGGCGCCACGGCCGAGAAAGTGACCGAAGCCTTCAAGATCATGCTGAAGAACCCGGAACTGAAGGCCATCCTGGTCAATATCTTCGGCGGCATCATGCGCTGCGACGTGATCGCCGAAGGCGTGATCACCGCCTCGAAGGCCGTGTCGCTGCAAGTGCCGCTGGTCGTGCGCATGAAGGGCACCAACGAAGACCTGGGCAAGAAGATGCTGGCTGACTCGGGCCTGCCGATCATCGCCGCAGACACCATGGAAGACGCAGCGAAGCAGGTTGTTGCCGCTGCTGCTGGCAAAGCCTAATTCGGCCTCATTCGCTAAGGAAATAAAATGTCGATTCTGATCAACAAAGATACCAAAGTTGTCACCCAGGGCATCACCGGCAAGACCGGCCAGTTCCACACCCGCATGTGCCGCGACTACGCGAACGGCAAGGAAGCCTTCGTTGCAGGCGTGAACCCGAAGAAAGCCGGCGAAGACTTCGAAGGCATCCCGATTTTCGCCAACGTGTCGGAAGCGAAAAAAGAAACCGGCGCCAACGTGTCGGTGATCTACGTCCCGCCAGCAGGCGCAGCCGCTGCGATCTGGGAAGCCGTTGAAGCCGAGCTGGACCTGGCAATTTGCATCACCGAGGGCATCCCTGTCCGCGACATGATGGAAATCAAGGACCGCATGGCCAAAGCAGGTTCGAAGACCCTGCTGCTGGGCCCGAACTGCCCAGGCCTGATCACCCCTGACGAAATCAAGATCGGCATCATGCCGGGCCATATCCACAAGAAGGGCCGCATCGGCGTCGTTTCGCGTTCGGGCACCCTGACCTATGAAGCAGTCGGCCAGCTGACCGCACTGGGCCTGGGCCAATCGTCGGCAGTCGGCATCGGCGGCGACCCGATCAACGGTCTGAAGCACATCGACGTGATGAAGATGTTCAACGATGATCCTGATACCGATGCGGTCATCATGATCGGCGAAATCGGCGGCCCGGACGAAGCCAACGCGGCTTACTGGATCAAGGACAACATGAAGAAGCCGGTGGTCGGCTTCATCGCCGGCGTCACCGCGCCTCCAGGCAAGCGCATGGGCCACGCCGGTGCACTGATCTCGGGCGGCGCCGATACCGCGCAAGCCAAGCTGGAAATCATGGAAGCCTGCGGCATCACCGTCACCAAGAACCCGTCGGAAATGGCGCGTCTGCTGAAGGCCATGCTGTAATCCTGACGGTCTTCTGATCGTTCGATAAAACGGGGGAGCTTCGGCTCCCCGTTTTTTTTGGCGCTGTCACTGCACGCTATTGATGGGTTTGATTGCGACACAAAACAATTGTTCAGCAGTAGCAATGCGCTGACCATCGAGCGCCCGACGCCACCCCAGGTAATTTGGCAAATAGCGCGAGGCCACCCCATGAAAGCGGGCGATCCACTCGCGCAGACGTTGGTGGTAGGCATTGACGTTTTGCACGTGGATGGCACCCGCACTGCTCGCGCCACCGAAGCGCACCCGGACGCCGGCA
>Ga0265798_10001501_pt1 | contig 36245 bp, 26 predicted proteins | sample P3T30metagenome_FD_192430 | JGI IMG/M metagenome (GOLD analysis project Ga0265798, IMG submission 192430) | Plant litter microbial communities from East Loma Ridge, Irvine, California - P3 T30 | ecosystem: Environmental > Terrestrial > Plant litter > Unclassified | place: USA: California...
CGCCCTTCTTACCAAACCAGCTACCCCAGTACCAGAAGTCACTGCCCCCAAGCGTAATAAGAGTGGAGCTGGTCGTCCTACTAACTCTCCGAAAGGTGAACAATTAATCCCGTTTCATATCGATGACGACTTGCTAGGGCCACTTGATTTGGAGGTAGTAAAGCGGAATTTTGAAAGAGGTAAGAGTAGCAGTTCTCGACGCGAAGTAATAAACGAAGCTTTACGAGCATTTCTGAAGGTTGAAAAAGGGTGAAGCTTAGAATATAACTTGACGTTAATAGAGTACGCAAACTGCCCGAAAAACGCAGGTTTTTCGGGCAGTTTGTGTGGGTAGTACCCCTCCACTAAACGGTGCTTTTTTGGAGACCAGAATGCCTTTATGCTTAATTAGTCAAGATCAGCAGCATTTCACATGCTGAAAATTCTGGTTGCTGACGCATACCGTATTATCTCTTTTAAAGCTGAGCATTGCATAGTACAAAAGAGACCTTTCAGCAGGTTTGCAAAGCTGATTTGGCTCGTGGCTGCATCGCTCAATAACTTATGATGAGTTCTGCAACAGTCACAGTAGCTTTGGGAATGCTTCTTTTAGCACAATTACTGCGCATCCAATGCTATTGCCCAATAATCCCTCTAATCGGTCTGTGCTTGCCGAGCTCAACCGCACCATCCATCGCGCCGAAGCAATTTACGGTTCCGTCTGCTTCTGGAGCATAGGCCCCGATGTCCTTCCCGGCTTGGCTACGTTACTTAGTATGCCAGATTCTTTCTGCATAGTCGATATACACCTGCCCACTAACGTCGATAAGCTCAATCGGTTCCACCGGCAGGGTGCCAGCCTGTTTCTGTTCTTCAAGGAGCTAAACCCCAAGCGCCCCGATGCCTACCTGCAACGGCATCTGCTGCACACCAAAATGCTGTTGTTCGACCTGCCCGACGGCCATGCCGAACTGTGGGTGGGTAGTCACAATTTCACCAAGCAGGCCCTGAAAGGCGTAAACCGGGAAGCTTCTCTGGTAATCCCCTGCTTGCAGGGCGACGCATTATATACACAGGCTTGGAATTACCTGCAAACCATCCTCGACGACCCCGACTGCCGTCCTTTCGACCCGGAGCTTATAGATACCTACAAGTTCCTGCAGGGCTTTCCGTCCGATGAAATCGAAGGTGGTGTCCATGTGCTGCCGGTATCCTGGCGTCCCTCCGACATGGATGATTTGACACAACAGGTTATTCTGCTGGCCGGCGACGACCCGAAGGAAGCTGGTCAATTCGCGCTTATCAGTAGTGCCATAGCTAATAACCGCGCGCAGCTGGCCGTTCAGGCATATGACCTAGATGGTGGACCAATACGCAAGTTCACGGCGGAATTGCATAACCAAGGTATTATTATACCTGCTGACCCCGCGACTTATGATATTGCTTTCGGGCAGCGTCGCCTGGCATCCCGCGTTGGCAATCGGCTGCCCCTTATATCGGCCCGGAGCGAAGAGCATACCGCCGGAGCGCTGCGCCGTTTCAAGTACTGGGTTTCTATTCGCATCGGTGACGAACTGCCGGCCGACACCCAGTTTGAGGATGACAAGAAGCCCGCCGAAGCCAAATGGAAAACGGATATGCAAACTACCTATTTCGTTTTTAAGGTGCTTGATAGAGAGCCGCAGGAAGAAACTTACCATCCTCACCCCAGCAACTACCACCAGCAGTATAGCGCATCTGGCTACAACGAAGGTTATTCTCCCGACCCAGAAGACCTGTCCGAGGAGGCTGCTGCGGTGCGAGTCGCTCGGTGGCTGGCACGCGCCCGACAGCGCCGCCCCCGCCCATTGCCTCCCGAGCCCACAGCCGTGCATGCGGTTTTCCAGAAATCAAAGCGGAACCAAGCCGAAAACCTGTCCGCTCTGGAAGCGCAGTTCGTGCCAGATAATCTGCCGGCGCTCCGTGAGCAGTACGAGGTGCCAATCCTGGAAGCTACTTACGGCGACCACCCGGCCCGCAACGTGGATGACAATGGACAGAAAGTGTTGGAAGTAAAAAAATTATTGAGCCGCAAGGTGCTTCGTTAGGAACTGCTGCCCCTCGGTGTAAAAGGCTTCTCCTGTTGCAGGGGAGGCCTTTTTTTTGAATTTTAGAGAAGCACACTTACTATTTTACATGAACATAAAAAATAATAACGTAAAAATAAATACAATTTCATAAGCAACAAATTACAAATATAAGTTGTATAATTGCTACAGATTAGAGAATACACATACACTAATCCGGTACTATGCTGCTAAACCACCTTGTCCAAATCGCCTCTGGCCTCCAAGTAAGCTCCCTAACTGAGGTCGACTATCAGCCGGTACCCAAGCCCGTGCAACTGCTCCAGTTGTCCGACTTTTCCAACTATGGTCAGCCGCTACCTCCTTTTCGCAATCAGCTGACCAGCTTGCCGCCCGCCGCCGACAAGCACATGCTCCGCCCGGGCCAGGTACTGCTAACGGCCAAAGGCGCCCGCCTCTTTGCAGCCTGTGTTCAACCTGACTGGTTGCCGGCAATAGCTTCTACCAGCTTCTTCGTGCTCACTATCGAAGTACCCTCGCTGATGCCCGAGTACCTGGCACTGCTGCTAAACATGCCCACCATCCGCGACAACCTCTGGGCCCTGTTCACCACCACGACCATCCCCACTCTCAACCGCCGCAGCCTGCTTACCCTCGAGCTGCCTGAGCTGCCTCCCTTAATAAAGCAGCAACGCGCCGTGGAGTTTCTGCGCCTCTGGCATCGCGAAAAAGCCCTGACGGATAACTACCTCGCCACCCGCGAGCAGCTGGTTTTCGCCACCATTAACCGCTTCATCACCGCCTAGTCCCAAGCTGGCCTTTTCATTCTCTGTTTTCAACCAACCCGCTTTATGAACCGCCCTAAGAAATCCGCCGCGCCCGCTGCTGCCCCCGACCTGTTTTCCGAGCACAACCCCGATGCCGCCGCTGAAGCCCAGGAGGCCGCCGCCTTGCTCAGCGAGACCCCCGACACGCCCGCTGAAGGTTCCGACAAACAAAAAATCCTCAATGCCGTCTGGCGCGCCTGCGACTCCTTCCGCGGTGTCATCGACCCCGGCTTCTATAAGGATTATATCCTCACCTTCCTCTTCGTCAAATACCTCTCCGACCTTTGGAAGGAGCGCACCCAGCACTACGAGGCCCTCTACGCCACCGACCCCGATACCGCCACCCGCGTCCGCCGCGCCCTGCGCAACGAGCGGTTCCAGGTGCCCGAAGAATCCACCTACGAGTACCTGTTCGCCCACCGCAACGACGACCAGCCCAACATCGGCCAGACCATCAACGTGGCGCTGCAGGCCCTCGAAGATGCCAACGGCACTGCTCTCGACGGCGTGTTCCGCAGCATCGACTTTAACTCCGAAGCCATCATGGGAAAGGAGAAGGAGCGCAAACGCCGCCTCAAAAGCCTCATCGAAGACTTCCAGAATATTGACCTCACCCCGTCGCACCTCACTTCCGACGATATTATCGGCGACGTCTACGAATACCTGATTGCCTACTTCGCCTCCGATGCCGGCAAGAAGGCCGGCGAGTTCTACACCCCCGCCCCCGTCTCGCGCCTGTTGGCCCGCCTCGTTGACCCTCAGCCCGGAGACCGCATCTGCGACCCTACCTGTGGGTCAGCTTCCCTGCTGATGCGCGTAGGCCAGGAGGTGAAGAACCGCCACCACACTGATAACTTCTCGCTCTACGGCCAGGAGCTCAACGGCGGCACCTTCTCGCTGGCTCGTATGAATATGATGCTTCACGGATTCGACGGCGCGAACATCAAGTGGGGTGATACAATCAACGACCCCCAGCTGCTCGAAAACGATACCCTTATGCGTTTCAACGTGTGCGTTGCCAATCCCCCTTTTTCCCTCGATAAGTGGGGTGCTGAGAACGCGGCTGGCGACCGGTACAAACGCTTCTGGCGTGGTGTGCCGCCCAAGTCTAAAGGCGACTTTGCCTTCTTCTCGCACATGATTCAAACGTCCCTGCCTGATGTTGGTCGGGGAGGGGTAATCCTGCCCCACGGCGTTTTGTTCCGAGGCAGTTCCGAAGGCCATATCCGCCGTCAGCTGCTCGAAGAAGGCCTTCTTGAAGCCATTGTTAGCCTACCCGGCAACATGTTCTACGGCACCGGCATCCCTACAGCCATTCTGCTGTTCCGCCGCCAGCGTGCTACCTCCGATGTGCTTTTCATCGACGCTTCGCAGTGCTATAAGGAAACCCGCAACCAGAATGTCATAACGCCTGAGCACATCGAGCGCATTGTCGCTATAGTTGAGGCTTTCCGGAGCCAGCCCGAGAGTGAAGCTGGGGTATTGGAAGCCAAATTTGCCTACCGCGCCAGCTTGGCCGAAATTGCTGAGAACGGTTTTAATCTCAATATCGCTCGCTACGTCGACACGTTCGAGGCGCAAACGGAAGTAGACCTGCCGGCAGTGCAAATAGAACTGGAGAGCATCGAAACCGAACTGGCCGATGTACGCCGCCGCATGCAGGAGTTTCTTCAAGAAATTAAAGGGTAATAAGATGCATGGAATAAAATCACCGCTACCGTCCGGCTGGACGATGAAAACGCTAGGCGAAACCTTGGAGTATGTGCAATATGGGCTGTCCATGCCTGCATTCGAACAGGGTACTTATCCTATGTTCCGTATGAGCAACTTTGAAAATGGACTTGTAACGGATAATAACTTAGTTTATGTCGAACTCTCCGATAATGAGGCAAGTAAATTTTTACTTGAAAAGGGGGACATTCTTTTTAACCGCACCAATAGTGCTGCCTTGGTCGGTAAAACAGGAATATTCTTACTGCCAGGTGAATTTGTTTTTGCCTCTTATCTGATAAGGCTTCGGGTCAACAGAGAAGTAGCACATCCGGAGTATATAAACTACGTGCTTAACGACCCAAGCATAAAGCAACTTTTAGCGCGATTGGCTACCCCAGGTGCAAGCCAATGTAATATCAACCCTACTACCCTGCAAGCCAAAGTAGTATTCCCATTACCATTACTTGCCGAGCAAAAACGCATCGCCGATACTCTTCAGGCTTGGGATGATGCATTAGCTCTTCAGAATCGCAAGCTGCTGCAACTGCGTAAGCGTAAAGATGGAATAGCGCAAGGATTATTGAGTCAGCATAAGCGTATGCCAGGTTTTTCTAGGGCAGCTCGGCTCGTTAAAGCAGGCTCCATCTTTTTACCTGTGTCAAAGCGAGGCCACGAGCAGGAAGAATTACTGTCTGTCACCCAGGACAAAGGTGTACTGCCTCGTTCTATGCTTGAAGGACGTGTGGTGATGCCAGAAGGTACCACAGCTGGTTACAAGCTGGTGGAGTCCGGAAACTTTGTGATTAGTCTGCGCTCATTTCAGGGTGGTTTGGAGTACTCCGAATATCGTGGCTTGGTCAGTCCTGCCTATACAGTGTTGGAATCAACACCTCAAGTAGTGCCTGACTTTTATAAGCATTACTTCAAGTCAGCTGATTTCGTGCAGCGCCTCTCTTCCGCTGTAATTGGCATCCGTGATGGCAAACAAATCAGTTTCAAGGATTTCTCCATCATTAATATTCCGCATCCTGACCCTGCAGAGCAACGCGCTATTGCCGAAGTTCTCAACACGGCCGACGCCGAAATACGCCTCGAAGAACAGAAGCTGACAGCTCTGCGCAACCAGAAGCGCGGCCTGCTACACCAGCTCCTGACCGGCCAGTTGCGCCTCTCTTAACCTACTGTTATCCTGTATTTTATATCCGGCGCACCGCCGGTGTCTGCCCCCGCCATGTCCGGCCGGTGCGCCTCCTTATCTCATTAACCTTCTTTCCCTGTCAACTATGACCGTACTGCCCTCCACCAGCGAAGACGCTGCCAGCCAAGTGCCCGCCCTGCTGCTGCTGCAGCAGCTTGGCTACGCCTATTTGCCTCCTCAGCAAGTGTTGCAGGAGCGCGGCCAGCGCCTGGCCGAAGTGCTTCTACCCGAGCGTCTGCGTGCCTGGCTCAAAGCCCACAACCGTTTCACCTACCGGGGCAAGCAGTACGAGTTCAGTGAAGACGCCATCTCTGCCGCTATTGAGGCCCTGCGCCGTCCCTCCCTCGAAAAAGGCTACCTCGCCACCAATCAGGAAATCTACGACCGCCTGACCCTAGGCTTCACCGTCGAACAAACTATCCTGGACGACAAGAAAAGCTACACCATCCAGTACCTCAACTGGAATCCCGACGAAGTCGACCGTAACGAATTTGTTGTGACCGAGGAGCTGAGCGTGCTGCGTACGGTCCGCGCCAGCGCTGACGAGGACGAGGAAGACCCCACCACCTACCGTCCCGATGTGGTGCTGTACGTCAACGGCATCCCCCTGGCCGTTATCGAGTGCAAAGCACCCGGCATCAAAAACCCCATTCAGCAGGCCATTTCCCAGCACCTGCGTCAGCAGCAGCCCGAGGCCATCCGTCCGCTCTACCTCTACGCCCAACTGCTGCTAGCGGTGGCCGGCGACTCCGATTCCGACCAGTCCGAGGGCCGCCACGCGCCCCGCTACGGCACCACCGCCACCCCCGCCGAGCTGTGGGCCGCTTGGCGCGACCGCCCCGAAGATGACCTTCGCCACGCCGCCGCCCGCCGTGCGGGTTGGCAGCAGCTCAAAACCGACAGCATCAACCAGCCCTCCGGCTACCGCAAGCTGCACGAAAACCCCAGGCGTCGTGCCTTGGCCATGCCGGCTGAAGCTTCCGAACCGACGCTCACCGTGCAGGATGTACTGCTGTCCGCCGTCTGCCAGCCCGCTCGCCTGCTCGATATCATCCGCAACTTCATTGTGTTCGATGGCGGCCAGAAAATCGTCGCCCGCTACCAGCAGTTCTATGGCGTGCACGAAACCGTGCACCGCGCCCTTCAGGGGCAGGGCGGAGTACTCTGGCATAGCCAGGGCTCCGGCAAGTCGCTCACCATGGTCATGCTCGCCCAGATGCTGGCCGCCCGTATCCCCACCGCCAAAATCATCCTCGTCACCGACCGCGTCGAGCTCGACGACCAGATTTATTCCACCTTCCGGCGCTGCGGCCGCGAGGTAGTAGCGGCGTCCACCGGCACCACCCTCGCCCGCTTGCTGCAGGACGAGCACTCCACCGACATTGTGGCCACCCTCATCCACAAGTTCACGGCCGCTGTCAAAGTCCTGGAGCGCGAAAACACGCCCCTCAACCGCCCCAACGTGTTCGTGCTCGTCGACGAAGGCCACCGCTCCCAGTACGGCCGCCTCCATGCCCGCATGAAGCAGGCCCTGCCCACCGCCGCATTCGTCGGCTTCACCGGTACGCCCCTCACCAAGGCTGAGAAGGACACCGCCCGCGAGTTCGGCGGCCTTATTCACCGCTACACCATCACCGATGCCGAAAAGGACGGTACCGTGCTGCCCATTCTCTACGAAGGCCGCATGCCCGACTTCAGCACCAACGACGGCCCTCTAAACAACTACTTTAAACGGCTGGTTGCCCACTTGCCCGAAGAGCAGCAGGCCACCCTGCGCGAGAAGTACAGCCAGCAGAGCCGCCTCAGCCATGCTGCGCAGATACTCTACGCCAAGGCTTACGATATTTCCCTGCATTTCGAGGATGCTTGGAAGGGGAGTGGCTTCAAAGGCCAGTTGGCCGCCCCCAGCAAGCTGGCCGCCATCCGCCTCAAAGGCTTTCTCGACGATATCGGTCTGGTTACCTCCGAAGTGCTCATTTCCCGCCCCGACGACCGGGAGGGCAACGATGATGTGCACGACGCCAGCACCGATGAAGTGCAGGTATTCTGGCGGCGCATGATGGACCGCTTTGGTACCGAGTCCAATTACGAAAAGAGCCTTAAAGATGGCTGGCGTGCCCCTTCCGGCTCGCCAGACATCATCGTCACCGTCGACAAGCTTCTCACCGGCTTCGATAACCCCATCAACGTGGTGCTCTACCTGTGCCGGCGTCTGCGCGAGCATACATTGTTCCAGGCCGTGGCCCGTGTCAATCGTTGTGCTCCCAACAAGGAATACGGCTACGTTATCGACTACGAAGGCGTCACCGAAGAGCTGCAGTTGGCGCTCAAAACTTTCGGCAACCCCGATTTTGCAGTCTACGAGCAGACCGACCTGAACGAGGCCATTCGGTTGGCTTCCCTCAACGCGGCCGTCAAAGACCAGCTGCCCCAGGCCCGCGCCCACCTGCAGGAACTCTTTCAGACCCTTTCCGGCCCGCCGGAATTGGCCGCCTACACGTCTTTCCTTTCCGATGAGGCCCTGCGCCCGCTGTTCCTCGAGCGCTTGCGTGCCTTTCAGCGCCTGCTGCACCGGGCCATGTCCTCTGCCGAGTACCTGCGGGCCACGCCGCCCGAAATCGTGGACGGCTACCTGCGTGACCTGGCGTTTTTCCAGAACCTGCGCACGCTGGTACAACGCCGCTACGAGGTTACCCCCGATTTCAGTCAGGTCGAGCCTCAAATCCAAAAGCTGCTCGATACCCACGTTTCCGCCAGCGAAATGCTGCCCGTCATCGAGCGCATCAACATCTTCAGCCCCGATTTCCCGGCTCTGGTGGTGGAACGTATCGAGCAAGAGCATAGCGAAGAAGGGGTAGCCTATGAAATCGGTACCCAGCTCACCCGTACCCTCACCGAGAAGCTCAACGAGAACTCCGTACGCTACCAGGAATTCATCGACCGTATCAAAGCAGCTATTGCCGAGTATCGCCAGGGCCGCTTGGATGCGGCCGAGTTGTTGAAACAGGTGCTCACTGTTCGTGAGGAATTCCACGACCATGCGCCTGCTACCCGTCCGGCCCACCTGCACGGCCGCCCAGTAGCCTCCGCCGTTTTCGATCTGCTCACGCCCTCCCTGCCCAACGTCGCCGCCAACGACCTAGCCACCTGGTCTGTCCAAGCCGAAGCCGTCATGTTTGATACCGTCCACGACGCCTACGGCACCCGCTACGTCGACTGGCAGAAGCCCGGTAGCGCCATCCTGCGCAAGCTCCGCCAAGCCCTCGGCGACCAACTCTGGGAGCTTCGCAGTCTCGATAATAAGCTCGCTGAATCTACCCTCGACGACCTAGAGCGCCAGCTCGAATCAGTCACTATCGCTCATTACAAAGCCAACTGATGAAAACAACGTCTGAGCAGGGGCAGGTGCAGTTTGGCTCCGCCCTCATTGCTTACACCGTAGAGCGCCGTACCCGCCGTTCACTAGCCCTCTCTGTCCATCCCGACGGCCGCCTAACCGTTGCCGCCCCCCAGGCCGCCACCGCCCAGGAAATTGCAGATTTGGTGCACAAGCGGGCTGCCTGGGTACTCACGCAGCAGGAGCGCGCCAACGCCACACCGACTCTCGCGATGGCCCCCCAGTATCGCAGCGGCGAATCCCTCTACCATCTGGGCCGTCAGTACCGCCTGCGCGTGCTGCCCGGCTTCCCGGGCACCGTTAGCTTGGAGCCTCCGCAGCTGGTAGTCACCACCCGCGACCCGCGTAATGGTCCCGCCGTCGGCCGCCTCGTCGAGCGCTGGTACCGCGAGCAGGCCCAGCAGGTGCTGGAAGAGGTATTCGCCCGCATCCTGACGCAGCTCCCCCCGCTGCTGTTTCCCGTGGCAGAACACCCCACTATGCGCTTGCTGCACATGCCCCGCCGCTGGGGCAGCTACGTGGCTCGCACCAACACCATTCAGCTCAACCCGGCCTTAATCAAGACCCCTCGCGCCTGCATCGAATACATCATCATCCACGAGCTCACTCACCTCCGCCAGCCTCGCCACGACCGTCCTTTCTACGACCTCCAGACCCGCCTGCTTCCCGATTGGCAACATTGGGAAGCCCGCCTGCAGGAACTGGAGCCGCTGCTACTTACCGCCGTCCCACTACCTGAAGCGGGATAACTCCTTCGGCAAGAATCCACAATGTTTCATTTTTCAATTGACGAGCTGTGAAAATAGCCCTGTCCGGTACCCTTTACTCCATTTTTTATGCTTACAGCACAGCTTATTTCAGCAACAGACCTCCATGACCGGTCTTTCCGTTTGGCCGAACGAGGCCTTTTCCCCGAACTCATCCGTCGCCTGATACTGGCTTCCGATTCATCAGTTCGCTGGCTTCACTTCCGTGGCCACGAAGGAACCGCAATAGAAGGATGGGATGGTAGTATTGACCAAGCTAATGGCGCGGCACCTTATGTACCTGCAGGACCTTCCAGATGGGAGCTTGGTACCAACAAAAATGCCCCAAGTAAAATCAAGAGCGATTTTGAAAAGCGGAACGCGGCCCCGGTCGTTAAAGCCAAAAAGGGTCGCAAACCCAAAGCCGTTCCAGGCGCAGTCCCTGAGCCGGAAGCTCCAATTGCAATACCAGTGCCTCTCTTACCATCTGTAGACAGAAGCAAAACCTCGCTAGTCTTCGTAGTAGCTCGACGTTGGTCAGAAAAGGAAGAATGGGCAAGGAAACAAACCGCTGACACTGAATGGAAGGAAGTTCACGTCATTGATGCAGATGACCTCGAAACCTGGCTGCAGGAGTACCCGGCAGTGCACATTTGGCTTTCGGTTCAGCTAAGCACTTATGTAAACGGGGCCTTAGACCTTAACACCTGGTGGCTCGATTGGGCCCACCAAACTAGCCCTGTTATACAGCCCACTTGGATGCTTGCCGGTCGCTCCGCTGTCCATTCTCGCATTACTAATTGGTTAAATGGCAACGACGATACATTATCTGTCTTCGCCAGTACTTCTGACGAAGCCCGAGCTGTCATAGCTGCTAGTATTTTATTACTGCCTGAGCAGGAACGGGAGGCAATTATTACTCACACCATTGTCGTGTCCGATGAAGTTATCTGGCAGCAGTTGGTGCGCTATCAGAAAAAGCTGCTGCTAATTCCTGATTTCGAATCCAATAAGTTTTCGCAGCTTGTGGCAGCGGCAACAAGAAACGGCCACCGCGTCATTTTAGGCCGACCAGCTACTACTGCTACCCCCGACGATAAAGTAGTTCCTCCTCTCAACCGGGAAGAGTTGCAGAAGGAATTGCAGGATTTCGGCCTGCAGTCATTAGATGCAGGTGAAAAAGCCAGTCTGGCCCGGCGAAGCTTTACTGCATTTCACCGCACGTTGCTTAAAGATAGAACCTTACAGGAGTTATGGTGGATGGAGCCGACGATGGCTCAAAGCCTACTCCCTTTCTTGTTACTTAACCGATGGAACGACCAATTTGCTGGTGATTGTCAAATAGTGGAATTCCTAACTGGCAAAGCGTACGCTGAAGTTGAACAACAACTTTTAGAATGGTCGCAGCGCCCCCAATCTCCGCTCCGAAAGCTTCAAAACGAATGGTTTATTCTTGACCCTGCTGATGTTTGGGAGCAAACGGCTCCATTTATATCAAGTGCGGTTCTGAATCGTTGCGGAGAAGCAATTCAACACGTTTTGGGCCTGCCGCTAGCCCGCTTCGAATTGCCTGCCAACGAGAGGCTTTGGGCCAACCTGCGAGGAGTATACGACGATTACTCAGCTACTCTCCGGCAGGGCTTCACAATTACCTTGGCTTTGCTCAACACCCATCCACATCCAAATGCTTCAGTACTGAATGTGCCAACGTGGGTGCATACGCAAGTGAAAACTTTGTTAGAAAATGCTATTAAGGAGCCAAATGGGCATCTTTTGGCCTCGCTTGACAACCACCTGCCCGCTCTAGCTGAGGCCGCTCCAGATGCTTTTCTGAGCACTATACTCCGCGACCTTGGTCACCCCGAAACAGTGCTCTTGCGCCTGTTCGACGAGGAAGAAGGACTTACGCATCGCACGGCCCATCATACCGGCTTACTGTGGGCGTTAGAAAGCCTTGCTTGGCCACCACAATATATCTCAGACGCTGCTTTGGCGCTGGCTGCCCTGGCCCGTCTTGACCCCGGTGGTCAGCTTTCAAACCGCCCTATTAACTCATTGCGCACCATCTTTCTGGGCTGGCTTCCGCAAACCAATGCTACTGTTGTTGAGCGCTTGGCCGTGATAGACCGTATTCGGCGGGCAGAGCCCGACGTTAGCTGGCGGCTTCTAATCCTCTTATTGCCTACTTCCGACGGCACATCCTTTGGTAGCCATATTCCTACTTTTCACTGGCGTGACTGGGAAGTAAATCCATATCGGAGACCTAATAGGAAAGAACAAGATGAGTTCATCGAAGGCATTACTGAGCGCCTGTTAATCGATATTGGTAGCGACCCTCGGCGCTGGGGTCAACTCATCGCCAAGCTTCCTGACTTACTAGACCATTTGCCCGACATAAAGCTTCGTGAGCGGGTTTTAGCTCAGTTGCTGCAAATTGCTGCCCTTCCCATTTCAGAGACTGACCGTTTAGTTCTACTACAGACGTTGCGCGAATTTCTCAATCGCCATCGTTCTTTCCCAGAGTTACGGTGGTCCTGGAACGAGGAGAAGTTGGCACCAGTTGATTCGCTCTATCAACAGCTGCAGCCGGATTCCTTGGTAACGCGCAACGCCTGGATGTTCACACAGTGGCCAAAGCTGCCCGAAGGAATTGAGCGTCGTCGTTATGATGATTCGGAGGCCTTTATCTTACAGCAACAGAATCAGGTGCTGAATGAGTTACTAGAGGCTGAAGGCCTATCTGGCATTGGAAAGCTGTTTCCTTATTTGGAAGATACGTTCTGGCTTGGCTATGTATGTGGGCAAACTTCCCATATCACAATTCCTGAAAAGCTCCAGCTTTTCCAGCAGTACGCGGCTTTAGGCAAGGAGAAGGAAGTCCGCTTTGCCCAAGGGCTAGCGGCCAGTTTTACCCTTTCTATTGGTGAAGAAGAGGTTATTTCAATTGCTCGTGAACAACAGCCTCACTGGAAGTCTGAACAAGTCGCTTGGTGGCTAGCATCTTTACCACTTACAGCTGCATCTTGGCAGGCTGCACATGAACTAGGAGAGGAGGTTGAAAATCGATTCTGGCAATTGGCTCGACAATACGTACAAAATGATGCTGAGGCTCTGGAGGCTGTTCGCCTTTTCTTGGCTCATCAACGTCCAGCAGCTGCTGCACATGTTTTAATTATGCTTCAGCACCATAATCATGAGCGAATGCCCATTGAACTGGTGCTTCAGACTTTAGATGCCTTACTCGAAGCACAAATCAAGTCAGGCCGTGCGCAGGTACCCCGCTATGAGTTGGATAGCTTGCTGGATGAGCTGGACCACGCGCCTGACGAACACCGTGCTCAAGCAATTGAACTGGCCTTTTTGTTCAGTCCAGCCAGTACGCTAAGTAATCCTAAGCTGATAAATAATGAGCTACAACGCAACCCCGCATTTTTTGTGGAGCTACTCGCCGCTCGGTATAAGCAAGATGGAGATGTTGAAGAAGACTTCGAAGCTTTGTCAGAGAAAGAAAAACAGTATAGGCAGGCCGTTAGCGAGCGGGCATGGAGTATTCTGCACAACTGGAAGTCGGTGCCCGGTATACAGGTAGACAGGAAACTTGACTGTCAATACTTGGCAGGATGGATTGCTGAAGCCAAAAAACTTGCCACCGAGCGAAAGGTCACCACAGGCTTAGATATCGAACTTGGCTATTTACTTAGTCATACTCCGGCTGCTGTTAACACTAAGCCTGAAATTGACAAAGATGGTGTGGAAGTAAATGACGACAATAAGGCTGAAAATGGCAATAACGACGACCTTGAGGAGGAAGCTGCCGATATATGGCCATTGCCTTGTGTGTGCGAACTAATCGAGGCAGAGGCCAATAATGAGACATTGCTTCAGCATGTACGTGTAGGCCGGTATAACCTGCATGGGCAGACTCATTTGGTAGATGGTGGCAACCGTGAAGAACAATTAGCAGCCGATTATGCTAGATGGTCTCAATGCCTCCAAGGGCAATACTCTGTAACCGCCCGCCTACTTCGTGAGTTGCACGAGGAATTTGCTAACATGGCTAAGCACGAACGTCAGCGCACTGAGCGTACTGAACAGTTTGGGATGTAAAATAGCCCCACTGTGTATGCCACATATCTTGTTAGGACTATCGTCAAACGGTCAACTTATTTACGGAATATACGATAATCCACTGGTAATCATATGAAAATGGCCTTGCTGCTAGCAGCAAGGCCATTTTCATATGATTACCAGCCATATAGCCGTTACATTAAAACGGTTTCGTTTAGGCAAGTCGGAAGTCATACTGGTATGCGAAGCAGCGATCAGTTTTCTAGTCAACGGTACCCTGCTCTACTTCCACCAATACTGGCTCGTATTTCAACCCACAATGCTGCAACTCCAGTACAAAATCTTCTACTCGTTCAATACGGTCTTGTATGGCAGTAGCCCGTAGCCAGCGCTGCCCCTGGCTGTCCAGCTGTAAGCCGTAGCGCATCTCCAATTCCAGCGGCAGCCGACAACCAGAATCCAGTACCACTAGCCATCCCTCGCCCTTGCAGTAAAGTCGCGGCCCGGCTACGTCAGTGGGCAATGCTGGCGCTAGCACGCGCAGTGGGGTTAGGTATTTGTCATTCAGCCAGCTTTCCGGTTCACTTGCTACTAAGCCCCGCAGCTTGCCGCGCCGCAGTACAGTTCGCACATAAGGGTCAACATGCTCAGCCTTAAGGTTATTGCCTCGCAGTAAGTGTAGCTCAAAATTGCTCTCGTGCCCCCAGGCGTAGTAAGCACGCGAGTTGGCTGTCATTTCCGGATAGGCAACAAAATAATAGAGCCAATCCTCATTCTTCGGTACTCGCGCCAGCCATTGCTGGCGTATGGCTGTCAGGCGTTCAGCCGGAGTATTGCCCGCTGCTCGCTGGTAAGCTGTCAGAAAACCCGGCAGCGTAGCCGCTACTTCCCGCGAGTCGGCAGCCAATATCGTGTACCAGTTGCAGCCGCCAAAAAAATACTTGTCTCCCCAGCCAGTGCTGCCACCGTATACCGAGTAGTCACCCTGTGTAAGCCAAGCTCCAATAATGGCCTCTTGTGCAATGCCGCCCAGCCATAGTTCCGCTACGGTTTTAGCTACTTCGGCAAAGTCGGTTTGCGCGTCGGCCAACTGTAGGTTGTGCAAGTCGCCCCGCAGCACGGTCATGTCCTCCAATTGATGTAAGGCTTCCTTCTGGTCGGGCCTTTCAAGCAGCAGCTGAGCTTTCATTTGCTCATGGCCAACTACGCTACTAACCAGGTTACCCAGCAGTTGCGCACCCTCTCGGGCCAGTACCGCATAGGTATTACCTTGCGCTGCTACTGCTTCGGCTAGCCCCTGTACTGCTGGTACCAGCACCTGCAACCGCTCGTAGCGCAGGTTCGAGTTGATGTCCGTATCGTTCTGCTGCCGCTCACGCTCCAGTAGGTTGCGCACTATCCGCAGCAGGTCACGCAGGTCACTCAGCACTAATTCGTCATTCCCCCGGGCTGCCCCGTAAGCCACCACCGCCAGCAGCAAGACCTGTGCTCGCAACGATGGGTCAGCTTCGTGCATCACTTGGCGCACCAACTCAGGCTTGGTGTTGCTGAATAGCACCACCAAGCCTGCTTCTGGCCGTTCCGTTAGCAGCTCTGCCAGCCAACCATCGGCCCCGCCCGGTTTCTCGCCTAATCTGGCCAGAAAATAAAGCGCCCGAAATAAGAAGTCAACTTGCTCTGCGCCTTGGTATACTCGTTCAAAAAAGCTGAATGGTAGTGCGAAGCGCTTGTTAGTAGGTCGTAGCAGCTTGTCTTTTTCTTCTATATCCAAGCTGTAAGCCAGCATGCGTGTCAGGTAGCCAAACAGATTTTCGCCTGGCTTATCCGTTAGGGCTGTTTCCTGGTCGCGGTAGGGCCAAAGCAAATCCAGCCAGCTAGTATCCATTTGCTCCCCAAACTTCCGTTGCAACTCACTGCCATGCCGACGCTGCAAAAACAAGTCAAACTCAGCCCGCCAGTTCTCGAAGCTGGTGAGTGGCTTGCCGCGAGCATTCATTTTTAGGTACAGGTCGTCGGTCAAGCCTGCCTCTTCCATGTTTAGAAAATAAAAGTCTACTGGGCAGTCGTCCGCCTGTAAGCGCTCGAATAGACCCGTAGTATCTCCAAACTGCTTCTCCAATTCATCCAGCATGGTCAGCATTCCGTGTACCGTAGGGTCGAAAAGCCAGGCTGGTTGAAACCAATGAGCATCTTGTAGCTGCTCGCTTATAGGCACATAGCCGCTCGCTTGGGTAAATACCGGCTCCCAGCTCACTAGCTCGCGGCAAAAGGCCCGCGAGCTGCTGCGCGTCTGGTAGCTGAATTTGCCGAGCCGCTCGCGAACTGCTCCCAACTGCTGGCTCCGAGCTGCCAAGTACCAATGCAGCAGAAATAGAGTAGTTAGGCGCTGTTGCCCATCCAACGGCACGAAAAAACCATCTGGCAGACTACCATATACAAAATCTAGCCGCAAGGGCTGCTGTGTGGTAAGTGCCTCATGTAAGGCCCGCACCAGCTTATTCCTAATGAGTTGTATCTTCTCATCGGTGCGGCCTTGGGCGTAGTCGCGCTGAATGAGGGGAATCTGTACCGTATGCTTTTCCAGTAATTTCCAAAGCGTGTAAACTGTATTTCCCATCGTTCAGGCAGTCAAATAGTCTTTAAGGGTTTCGCTGATTGCCTCTCGGTAGCATTCCCGGTCAGTACGCGTCCAATAATTGAGGTTGAGGTTTTCCGGCGTGTAGTATTTCAAAAACACGTTGCGCGTAGTAATCGGAATGAATGCCCCCCGTTTCTCCAGCTCGATGATGCGTGCCCGCTTCTGTGGAAATGTACCATTATTTAGCATCGCATTGTCGTTGCGAGCTAGCAAGGCAAGATTATCCAGGGTGTTCAGTCCAGGCTCGCCGAAGCGGGCCATTATATTTTCCTGAAGTGTCTCAAACTCCACTTTGCTGATTTCCTTCAGCCCCAACAAGCGGTCGACTTCCGCTGCCAGGTTAGTTGGCTTACTTGTATCCTGTCTTCCCAATTCATCAGCAGCCGGACTTGCTTCTGGCGAATCGCTCAGAAAGCGTCGCATATCACTTAGCCAGGCGCGGTAGTCAGCGCTACCATTTAGGCCCTGTGGTCGCTGTGGGTGTATGTGTTCTAGGCTCCAGGTTGTGGTAGTGCCCCCGTTTCCTTTGTAGAAATGAAAAGGAAAGCGATAGCTGCTGGTTTTATTCTGTCGCAGCGTCTCAATATTGAAAAGCAGCAACACATTGCGTAGTTCACGATTATCAGAGCCATAGTGCAAGTTATCCCAATCTCCGGCGACTCTTTCTTTGATTTTGCCTGTGAGATAGGTGCTGAATGCGCGCTTACTGCACTCTTTAGCGGCCGCTACCAAATCAGTCAGGCTCATGTCTGCCGCAATTAAATAGCCAACTTGATGATATAGCTGTCGGTCCTGGTACCAGCTTTCCAGCAGCGCAAACAAAGCTTGCACCTGCTGCCAATTTTCCTGGAGTTGAGAAAAAGTTGCTTTCGACAACTTCTTCTGAAAATAGTCGAAGGTGGCGTAAGCGTCCTTTTTCTGGTGCGTACCGGCTAGTAGCTCAAATAGCAAGTCTATGCGGGTTGCCTGCTCCTGGCCTGCTCCCGTTAGAAAGTACCATAACTCGTTGCGCTGGAGTTGCGCCTCTATAGCATCCCATTCACGGGCTATCTCCTGATGGTAACTAGTTAACTGCCGCTGCTCACTGGCTGGCAGGGCCGGCCGCTGCTGCAGAAACAATGCTTTTATCAGCTCCGCATTCGTCAGCGGTATTTTGCCCGAGTTGATGCGTCCAAAAACTTCCTGCTCCACGGTTTCTGACCCTAGTTCATACCAGATGACCTTGGTGCGGTTCCGTAGCGTCGGATAAAGCGTCATGGCCACCGTCGCCAAGTCTTCCTGGTTTGCAAACCATTCAGCGATAGCTTCCCAGGCCTGCACGATGTAATAAAAATCTACATTTTCATGACGGCGGCTTGAGTCTATCTGCTGCAAAAATTGCTCACTGCCGGGGCGGGTGGCAAAAGTTAAGGTGAAGGGCACCGCCGCGCTTTTCAGTACTTGTTCCCGGATGTATTGTAGCAAAATGGCGATGGTCGTCAGCCGCTGCTGCCCGTCCACTACTTCCCATTGGGCCCCCTTACGCTTTACAATCACCGGTTGTAGACAGTAGAAGTCTTCCGGCTTGCTCAGTTCATAGAAAGACTGTAAATCTTTAAGCAGATCAGTTACCTGCCGCTTACTCCAGCGGTAGCCCCGTTGGTACGAGGGTATCAAAAAACTTTCTCGTAATAGGTCTTTAACCGGCACTAGCGCAATGCCATCCGATTGAGTAGTAGTGGTTGAATCCATAAAGAGAACTTGCGTGTGTAAGCCGACTAGCAACACTGGCCTTGCGGGGCATAAACCTCAAAGCTAGCAGCCGAACAGTTGAACTTGGGTAACCCTATTTTTTAATTTTATACTATTAAAATATATAAATTTATCAGAATAAATAGCAACCTTGAAGCCAGCTTAATCGCTCCTATATTAGCCGCTTACTTGCATTCATGCTCACCTAGTCGCTTTCCCAGGCAGTCCAAGCCGTGCAGCTGCCCACAGTCGCCACATAATTGCCTATTCAGCATCCGCTAACAAGCCATACAATACTCCGCTCTCATTCGCTTTCTGGTTAATTAATCGCCCTCAGTTATGCCAGAATCAGAAGCAGTACGATAAAGCTCAAGATATTGAGCTAGAGCAAATTGAAAATTAAGACAATGAGCCAGATAAAGCTGTTAAAACACGCTATTAAAGAGCATACTGCTGAAATGCGGAGCTTAGTAAATACAGTAGCCGAGTTCTACAAGTCTCAACTTCCATTCGAGCACCAATACTTCTACCTACGTAAAATCAATGAAGTTATGCATATCAGCATAACACATTTGGATAAGGATTTTAATAGTCATAGTACTCTCCACCCTATCGCTGATGATGATTTCAAAATGATAGCAGGTTTGATGAATGAAAAGCTAGCTTATTGCTCTTATGATATAATTAGAACTTATAAAAACTTCCAGATTACAGAATTATTTGAAAAATATTTATATCCATCTCTCACTTCAGAATTCAAGATTCTGTTAACTACGCGCTATATCAGCTTCAAAGATGCAAAAATGTCTCATTATGACCCTAATAGAGGTTTTTGGAAATTGTTCAATGAAGATATTGATTCATATATTTTGTCGTTTTGCAAATACAACTATGAAGACAAAGGCTTGCCCGATTATGAAACCAAGTTTTTGAACAAGCTGGAAGCCATAGTAGCCACTATAGCAAGAAGTAATAAGTCCGGTATTTATTACAGCAAAGGCCAAGTCTACCAATTCAGTTTTGCGGACTTAGAGCAAGAACTGAGAAGTTGGTGACAAATAATAGCTAGTTGATAACCCAAGTTTCTGCCTCCTTTGGTCGATTTAACAATACGCTAATTTGAACAATAACCTTACACTAACTGGCTTTTTGCCCGCTGCCCGCGCTAACTCACAGCTGGCTACTCCTACTACTTTCGTGGGCATCGACTTTGGTACTTCCACTACCGTAGCTGCTTATGCTACACTGACGGGCACTAACCAAGTGCAGGTAGATACCTTCACCACCCGGCAGCGCACCTTGCAGGGCAGTGAGCAAACTGACGACAAGACGCCTACTGTCATTGCTTTCTCTTCTAAGCTCAACGAGTTGTACATTGGGAAAGGCGCTGCTGAACTCAAGTTCCAGGGCCGCCGCGGACGCAATGTCTGGTACTCATTTAAAATGGAGTTGGGTGAAGACAGCGGCCCTTATGCCGATTCGCTGCTCAACAACAAATCAGGTTTCGATAATATCACGACCGCTCAGGAAGCCGCCGTTGTCTTTTTCAAGTACCTACGCCAGCAGATTGAGCAGCAGATTCAGACCTTGGGGTTGCCCTCGCGGCTCGCGTGGGCCGTCAGCATTCCGGCCTCTTTCGAAGCTAACCAACGCCGCGACCTGCTAGCCGCGCTGCATAAGGCGGGTATCAGCGTGCCCGACTCGCAGTGTCTCATTGACGAGCCCAATGCGGCTGTTCTGAGCATTCTACAGTATCGGCAGCACGACACCGATAGTCCACCCATCCACGTTCCTGACCACCGCCCCCTTAATCTACTGGTTTTCGATTTCGGAGCGGGTACCTGCGACATTTCGGTGCTCGAGATAGGCCTCGACCGCGAAGCGTTCTATTCTAAAAACCTTTCTATTTCTCGCTTCGAAGCCATCGGAGGCGACAATCTCGACCAGGCTGTAGCCCTCAAGTTGCTATTGCCGCAGGTGGTAGCCTCCGGCCTACCCCTCGATGAGTTGAGTCAGCGCCAACTGCACGAAGATATCTTACCCCAGCTGCTCAAAGCAGCCGAGACCCTAAAGGTTGAAATCTGCCGCGACGTGCAATTCCAGCAAGCGGCGGCCCGCCAGCTCAGCACCACCAGCTCAGTTGTTACCGCTCTACCTGCTTTAGCTAGTTCTTCCGACACCAAGCAGTTGGCCGAGCCGCTGACCGTGCGGGTCGAAGGCCAGACTTATACTGTACCTCGCCCGGCTATCACCTACGCCCAGTTTGCCAAAGCTATCGATCCGTTCTTAGATGAATGCTGCGACCGGGAAGAACTGCGAGGCTACTCGTTTATCAGCATCTTCGAGCCAATCAACTCCGCCCTTGAAAAGGCTGGCCTTGAGCGCGACGAGATAGATTACGTACTGCTAGTAGGTGGCAGTGCCAAAAATCCCTACGTGCAGCAGGTGTTGCAAACAGCCTTCCCTGGTACGCGCCGCCTGCTTATCCCTACCGACTTGCAAACTCACGTGGGCAAGGGCGCGGCCATCCACTCACTGCTATTACACGGTCTGGGCCGCAACCTCATTCAGCCCATCACTGGCGAGCCTATTAGTGTGATAACCAAGGGTGGCCAGTTGGAGCCACTGGTGCCCGCCGGCACTTCCATCCCCTGCGGCACCCAGCGCATCACCAATCTGCGCCCCCAGCGCGAGGGCCAGCAGGTGCTCGAAGTACCTATTTGCCTGGGCCACACCGACCGCATTCTGCACGTCATTCACCTGACGGCCCCTACCGCTGATGGCTTTTCCTTGCACGATGAGGTAGAGGTGAGCTGCACCATTACCCTCGACAAGGTGGTACACGTGCAGGCCCGCACTGCTAACCAAACCGTGCAGGCCGTACCGCTCAACCCTTACGCCAACAAGCACCTTTCTACCGCCGAGCGAGCTGTTCACTTGGCTGCCAAGGAGGTGCGTCAGGCCGCCGCTCGCAACGGGGGCAAGCCTACCGCTGCCGCGTTGCTGCGCTTGGCCCGTGCCTACGAAAAGGCTGCCAGCACCCGCCTTGCTGCCGAAACATTGCGCGAGGCTTATAACCTTGATAAATCGGTTACTTCGCTTAACAACGTGGCCGTCGCCTTCGGCAATGCCGGCGACCGGCCTCGCGCCATCAAGCTCTATGAGCAGGCTTACGCGCAAGACCCTTCGCCCATCATCACGATGAACCTGGCTCTTAATGTGGAGCGCACCGACCCGGCCCGCGCCCGCCGCCTAAAGCAGGAGGCTTACGATAAAGATTCAGCCGAAGAATTCGTGCTTTATAACTACGCACTTGCAGTAGAGCGCGAGAACCCAGCTGAGTACCGCCGCCTGCTTACGCATTTGGTCGAGTTGCAGGAGCCCGTTTTCCAGGCCGGCCACCTGTCCAAGAATGCCCATTTTCGGCTGCACTCTGCCGCCGGACGGCTGGGCCGCACCGCTCTGCGCGACGAGGTGCAGGCTGCCGAGCGCCAGCTTCAGGAAGGTGATGGCTTCTTCAACGAAGCCAATACGTTGGAACGTCATAGTGTCCCGCAACTATCCACTTAGTGCTTCCTACAATTACCCACCTAGTCAATCTCGCTTCGCCAACCTACCTCAGCTATGTCTACTGCAACCGCCGGCCTGCATTGGTTTGTCCCGCTCGAAAAGCTTGACAGCCGTCAAAAAGAGTTTATTGATACTTATCAGCGCCCCAATGCTGGTAATATCTTCCTGCAAGGCCCACCCGGCTCTGGGAAAACCATCTTGTTGGTCAATATCATCAACCAGCTGCGTCGCGCCAGTCCCAATCAGCGTATTGGGCTGGTAACCTACACCCACTCGCTCATCGACATGCTCAACACCGGGCTAGCTGGTGGTGGGCGAGCCATGACCTATCACGAGTTCATGCGTAGCAATGCCGCCTACGATGTGCTTATAGTAGACGAAGTGCAGGACTTGCCAGAGCATGTGCTTCAACGCATTCGTGCCACCGCGCCCCGCGTTATCGTAGCCGGCGACCCTAACCAGCGAATTTTCCGCGACGGCTGCCAGGAGCCGGCTATTCGCCAAGCGTTGGCTTTGCACAATGCTGACCAGTTGTTTACGGTTTCTACTACCTATCGCCTCACACCTAGCCTTTTTCGCGCTGCCCGCGTCATCAAGCCCCAGGTGCGCGAAGCCAACGAATCAACCAGTAAAACTGATGTTAAGCCGGAGTTAGCTCGCGCTCAAACTACCCAGCAGGAGTTAGAATATATTTACAAGCGTGCCCGTCTTGGTCCTCAAAACGGGCAGGTATCGGCCATCTTGCTACCCACTCAGGATTCCATTGTCAGTTTTGCTAATGCTGTCCTCACCTATGAGGGTAAGCCTGTTTGGACAGTCCAGCTCAATGACTTCAAAAAAATGCACTTCGGCAGCCTCAACTCCCATTTGCGCCTACATGGCATTTCGTTGGAAGTCGTGCAGAACAATTACGGCTCCTTAGCTGAAGTAGTGCAGAACAAGCGCGTGGTGCTGCAAACCTACCACAGTGCTAAAGGCCTTGACTATACCAACGTGTACCTGCCGTTCCTAAATCAAGGCTGCTATATCGGCGACTTCGAGCCGGAAACATTATTCTACGTTGCCCTCACCCGCTCGCGGGCCGTCATGTGCCTGTCGTACACCGGTACCCCACACACGTATCTTACCCGCATTGCGGCCCACTGCGCCAGCATTGAAGCTAATCCCAGCCGAGTGCAGGCCGTAGGGGCCGGCGCTTCCTTCGGCGACGACTTTTAACTTCTCCGCCTATGTACCCCTATCTGGCTCTTCTTCATCAGGCTGAGTATCACCAGCTCCTTCGCAAAGGCCAACTCCAGGCATTGCCCACTAATCGTTTTCTCGACGCAACAACAGAACCCCAATTAGCTACGTGGTTAAGCAACTATACCGCCCCGTTGGCCGAAGCTACTGCCTGGCTACTTCTACCAACTCGTAGCAATATCGTTCCGCTAGCTATTGAGCAGACTGCCTTCGACGCGCCTATTCCCCTTGAACCTACTGCTGCCGAACAGTTTCTTGTTCAGCAGCCAGTGACCGTCTCACGCTCTTGGTTCGATAAGTTGCGGGAGGTCATCAGGAGCATTGCTTGGCTTCAAAAAAATGCCCCTTACGGTATTGTTATCGTGGCACGTTACGGTGGAGGCCGCCCCGAGCAGCAGCCTGTACTTGAGATTGCTCCTCATCACTTCTTGCGTCCTGAAGACATGGCTGAGCCCAGTAAGTGGCAGCAGGCCTTGCCTGATATTACTGACGACGACGGGGCTGTTATTCTAACTCTTCGTCAGCCATTTGCTTATCCTCTATTGAAAAGTCACCACGCTGGTGAGGCTATTGCACTCACCGAGCGCGGCCGGTTTTTGCTCATTGAGCAGTCGCGCTATCCTAGTACACTCGGTTTTACATATCAAAAGTATGTGCTACCCGTACTCGCTGCCCGTCAGGCTGTCGACCAACAGGCCACAGCCTCGCGGGTATCTGACTTGGTACCTCTCAAGCCGGCCGACCGTAAAAAGCTCGGAGAGCTGCAAACTCAGCTATTGGATGCGCTTACGCGCAAATACCAGCACAACCCTGAGATTACGCTAACAACCTTTTGGGATGCGCTGCTTGCTTACGAGCGCACCGGTGAAGGCGCAGAGGCAATATCCACTACTAGCCGCGGCTATCTAATGGATATAGGTAGCACTGTCAAAAGGTATCTGAGCGCGCAAAAAGCTCGCGGCGAATTTGATGATGCTACCAACGCTCACATAAGAGTCCTGCTTGGTCAATGGGGTGAAGTAATGCATGATAGCAGTCTAGACAATAACGCAGATGTTGTTTTTGCTCCTAAGCATCCGGCTAATGTATTGGTACAGCATTTTAATCAATTACTACGGATAGTTGGCCCCAACGTACTTGGAACGAGTTATTTATATTTCTATCTGCGCGATACTATCGGCAATAAAGAGCAAGACTTGACTGCTGATATGTTGCAGCAGTTAATTGCTAGTGCAAAATCTATCAAGCTAGAATGTGAGCTTTCCTTAGCACTGTACGCTATTGGCCTGCTTGAGCCGAACCATCGGTTTTTACCTGCTCTACGCACCTCACCAGCCGTAACTATACCTATCACAAGCAAATCTGCGTCAACTGTCCAAGCAACTGAAGAACTAGGTTTCACAGCCCCAAAAAATACGCGTGCACCAACCCCAAAGCCGACTAATAATAAGCCTCGCAGCAATTCCAAAAGCAAAAAAAGCAATGCTTCGGAAGTGATAGGAAGCCTAGAGTTCTCTTCGAATGATGATTCGGCCTCACCAGCTAGTGAATCACCAAATGACTCAGTAAATCTGGCATCTATAACTCAGTAAAAACGCCCTTCCTACTGTTAATTGCCATCAGGCATATAATTGCTTTGTGAACACGGTTTCACTTTGGTAATTCGGTCGGCTGCTGCTTCTTGTTGAGTAATTCTGTAAGCACGACCACCGCGACGTGGTCTAAAATCCACCAGCTATCCATAGCTAATAGGTGAAAGCTGAATTATCCCAGCCAGTGTATCCGGTAAGCTCGAGATGTGACCTTCCTTAAGTTTTCACTGGCTCGCTTTTAAGGGGAGCTTACAAAAACCATCCAATAAAGGCCCCATTACGAGAAGTTGCTTGATCAAATTGGAAGAAGTTTTTTGTTAAAAAAGCCCCATTTTTCACAAGCAAGCCTCATTACGAGCTGCTTTTACTATCGAACAAAGCTATTACTGCGTTTTGACAGCTTAGGCACAGACCTGTTAAGCCGTTTGAAAGCAATTAAACTCACTTTTCAGTCTTTGACAAGCGCCTGTAAACGTTTACCATACGGCTATAAACAGGTGTGAACAGCTACAAACGGTTTAGAACCTTTGTGAACACGTATAAACGCTTGCAAACACATTTGAACGCTTCTAAACTCTTATGCGCGATTATCAACAGCTACGCCCCCTTACGCACGCTTACGGAGTGCCTGACGTGATCATTCCTCCCCCGTTGCTCCTATTGGGGCCACCGGCTTAGCTAAGGCCACATAACTCATCTGCCGCTGGATAGTACCCCGTAGTTGCTGTAGAATCTGCACGCGAAAGTGAGGACCTGCTTCGCCCTGAGCCACGCCTGGATGCTGCTCATAATCGGCGAGTAGTCCCTCGACGTACTCTAATAAGCCGGTGAGCATCCCTAGAGAGGATAATTCCGGTACCATCACATTCAACACTTGGGTAAACTCGTCATAACGGCGCTCCAGCGGGGCAACGGCTTGGCGAGCGTGCGCTAGTTGGTCGAACTGTGCTTGCAGCGTCTGCACCGTCTGCTCGGCTTGCTCGGCACGCGCTTGCCAGTCGATGGGAGCCCCGCCCACGACGCCATAGCGAGCCGCTTTGCCCCGACAAGCGGCTCCACAAAACAGTTTGTCGGCGCGGCCTTGCACCGGCTGTTGACACCACCCACACCAGCGCGGGGTCAGCGGCGAAAAAGATGAAACAGCCATAGAGGGAAGTCGTAACGGGGAAAGGACCTAAGTTAACCACCTCAGCGAATAGTAGAGGCAGGCCTCTGCTAGTGGAGCGAGTGATAAACCGACTTTGCGAGTATTAAACCAGTACGTAGGGAGTAGGAGGTAACTAGGTGGTTTACTTTCTACAGCGCAGTAGCTTTGCCTTATGCAACAAGCTGTTATTTTCGTCCGCATTATTAAAGAAGACCCCGCCGCGCAACAGCAACTAGCAGGCCTCCGGCTCATTGCTCAACACCTCAGGCAGCGCCAAGAGGTACAGGTCGTCGCCGAGATTATTGATACCTCCACCCTAGGCGTGAGCCATCTCCAACGCAAGGGTATTCAACAGCTGCTGGACCTGTGCCACCAGCAAATGGTGCAGAAGGTTTTAGTACCCAACTTTGCTCACCTGACCACCACACGAATTGACCTGGTGCACCTAGTTGATGAGTTGACTCAGCTCGGCATTAGCATTTACCTACAAGACTTCGGCGTGGAAACCCTGACGGCAGGTACTCCCAATCCGGACGTGCTAAGGTTTATCAAGATGCTGGGTCAGAACGTCTGTTCTGAACGAGCGGAACATCGGGAGCGCATTATGGAAGGCTTAGAGGAGGCCAAGCGGCAGGGGAAGCAGATTGGCCGGCCGCTTGGGAGCACGGAAGATAGAAAGGCTTACTTGAAAAAACATGCGTCAGTTGTCCGCCAACTGCGCCAGGGCCTAAGTGTGCGCAAAACGGCTAAACTTTGTAATGTAGCCGCCAAAACGGTGTCTCGGGTAAAAGCAATGCTATAAGCGCTTGGCCATGGTGGCCGCCGGGCAAGCGATAACGGGTAAGTTGCCCACGAGCAACCATGTTTTGGTACCGCCCTCCCGTTCGGTTCTTAACCCCTAAGAGCAGGTGCGCAGCCCAGGGTGAGGAGCGCTACGCGTACGGCTCTTTAATAGGTAACGCTAGCTAAATCAGGCAGCACTACGGCACCTATACGGGAGACAATTACCTTGGTCAGGGCGATTAGCTACTAGCTAAGGCTTGTTGAAGGGCTGCCACCTTCGCAGTTGCATCAGCTAGGTACTGCGTATGACTCCCTGGCTCTGCTGCATACTTTTTAACGGTTTCTGGTAGCTTTAGCCAGCGTAAACTAGCCTGAGCATCCTCTAACTCAGAGGCTAGCTTAGCCTTATTCCAGTTACGGCTTGCCGCAGGCTTGGAAGCCTTCGGAGTCGCTAATTTCACTTTTTCCTGCTGCCAATCTTCCAGCAAGTAGCCCTCTGTCAAGGCTTTGTAGATAGCCCCTGCTCTCTTTTTAACCTTGCCCGTACTAGCCTGTTTCTGAATCTGGGTTATGACGTACGTGATATACCCTTCCTCATAGGTGCCCGCTGCCAGCTGCGCTCTTACAGTCGCTAAGCTCCTAGCCGCTATGCCAACCGCTAACAGGGCTTCTTCCCACGCGAGCACTATCGCCTGCGGCGGCTCACGCGTAGCCGCCGCACCAGCTGGGGGGAAAAAGAACCGGATTTCCGTTACTTCACGCCCTTGACGACCTAGTTCATAGGTAAAAGGCAGGTCAGTGCACGCTAATTCTTGCTGAGCGCGGTCCAGTACCCGAGCGCGAAAATGGTCGAAGCGGCCGACATACTCCGTCGTCAGTTTCAGCACGTTTCGTAGTTCGGTTACGGTGATAGTGCGTCGACCAAAGGAGGCGTACTCCTTTAACAGCCAGTAGATACGATGCGAGGCAACACTTTTCAGCTTTTGTAACTGACCGATTTCTGCTTTGGTGAAATTATGGTGCAGCTGCAGTAAATAGGGGCGGATGTCATCATTGAACCGGGCGACGACTTTGCCAGAGGCTTTCGTATAACTCACCATGCTCATCAACGGAATGGAAATAATCCCTAACTCTTTCTGACGACGCCCGTCTGGCCCCAACAACTCTACATCGATAGCTCGCCGAGCCAGTCGCTTCACCATTGTCGCCACCTCCGAATAGGGCAAATGACTTCCACCTGGGGGAGCTAGTTCTCGGATGGGAACGATACACTCCGCAAAGCCTTTATCGTGCCGGCGAATGCGCCCGAGCATTGCCAAAAATAACCGCATCTCAAGGGTGTCGAAATTGAAACGCGCGTTGACGAGCGCATTATGCTGAACGGCCAACACTTCTGGTGCCGAAACTGCGACAAGAGTTAGGGGAGGTTGGACAATCGGTTCCATAGCTATCACCTTAATACAGCTGCAAATAACACTGTGAATACTTCATAGCCCCACTTCTTTTTGAATTAGTGGGGCTATCACCGGGTTTTTGTGGGGCAGTAGATTCAGGCAACGGGGTTTTTGTGGGGCTATCACAAGGTTCTTGTGGGGGCATCACGGTTTTTTTGTGGGGGTATCACCGGGTTTTTGTGGGGGTATCACGGGGTTTTTGTGGGGAGTATTGTGCATAAATTATTGTTAATCAATGTTTTACGCATATGTTAAACTAAATAAACTTATAAAAGAAGCTAACTAAATTAAAGCAGCCAAGTTAATTATTTAATATACTGTATTTCAGTAACTTAATTTACTATAGAGTTAGTTTTAGCACCCGGGGCGGGAGCTGACTAGTACTTTTAGAAATGTGTTGATCAAGATGTAAAATATTGATTATTAGCACATTAATCAAATATGCAAATACCCCCACAGAAAACACGTTTTTTATGCTACAGTTGCAAGCCTATTGGGGGAGGCTTTTCATCAATTAACAACTTGATTCACTAGCTTATACAAGGTGCTGTACCTGTAAAATCCAGTGGTTTTATTACTACAGGGAGACAAAGACCAATGCCTCCTTTACGATTCATAAATCATGGTTTTGATAATGTTATTATTGGGGCAGGACTTATCAGCAAGTGCCCTACTTCCAGTGAACTAAACCAAGCTAAAGTAAAGGATGTGGAACACTTAACTGATTAGCTTACTCACCAAACAAGTGCAGGATGTCCTCCAAAAAAGGACCGTTTCTTGGAGAGTAAACGAATTGTCTGCTTTCTTCCTTGAGAGACGATTCTTAAAAGCCGAATGACTACGCGATGAGCTAGGCTTATCCTTCGGGGTAACACCAGGCGCTATGCCCGCGCTGGTCAAAGGCGCTGTGCCCACGCTGGTCGGACCAGAACCAGAAATAGAGATAGTCGTGCTCGCCGCGACAGTAGTAGCGCAGAGAGTCGCTCCGGACCTGGTCTGGCGGGCCCAGCACCTGCTGGATGAGGGAGCGCGGTTGCCCATTGAGCCGCTCGCCGAGTACGCGAAGTAGGGCAGAGAAGTCGTTGCCGCAGCGCGGGCACTTTTGCCGCTTAAGGCGGCGATACTCCGCGCCCAGCTGGGCCGTTGAGGTAGTGGAAAAAGTGGGCGCAGGATAGCGGCTCTGGCAGCAGGCCTGTTTACGTGCTGCTACCCTTTGCGCCGGCGAGTGAGCAGCGCACGCGGTGAGGCTCCACAGCCCGACGGCCACCATCATGATGAGACGAAGAACTTGCGGCATAAGGAGCTGCTAACTTAACAGGTCAAGTAACACTAAGCTGCGGTCAGGTTAAGCAGGTAGAAGCCTCGACGGCCTGGGCACGGTGGAGCAGGCGTTGCACCTGCTTTTGAGAGAAGGCCCCTCCCCGACGCGCCGTAAAGCCCAGGGCGTTCAATTCCCCCGCAATGCGCTCACAACTGAGCCCCTGCGCCCGCCGGGCCAGAATGAGCGCGGTCGCCTGGCGGATGCCCCCATGCTCACGCGCATTGCGCTGCCGGGTGGCGAGCCCCAGCAGTCGGATGTCTTCCGTCATATTGGCGGGCGTACCGAGCTGCGCGCCCCGCGCCTTCTTCGCTTTCAGGGCATCCTTAGTGCGCTGGGAGATGGTTTCGCGCTCATGCTGGGCAATGACGGCGAACAGTCCCACCGTAAGGGTATTGGCGTCGGGCATGTCGCAGCAGGCGAAGTTTACTCCCGAGTCGCGTAGCGCGAGGATGAAGCCCGCATTCCTACTTAACCGGTCAAGCTTGGCAATCAGTAGCACCCCACCCGCCGCCCGCGCCGCGGCGATAGCGGCGAGCAGCTGGGGCCGCTGGTTTTTCTTGCCGCTTTCCACCTCCACGTACTCCCCCACCGGGGCGGCCCCTTGCAGGAAGCTGCGCACGGCGGCTTGCTGGGCTTCGAGACCGAGACCGGAGTTGCCTTGCTTTTGGGTGGAGACGCGGTAGTAGGCGAAGTAGGCGGGCACGGGTAAAAGAGGAGGTTTCGGAGCAAAAGTAGCCTATAAGACATTTTAGCAACGGACCTTCTTAAAATGTCTTTTACCCGTCCGTCACCCTTTCTAGCCCACCGTTTAGAAAATGTGACAAGCTTCTACTATACAGGATGGCTTCTTTTAGTAAGTGCTTTTTTAAGAACCAAAGCAGTCTGCTATGACTCGAAAAAGGAGCCCCGCAAAAGCGCGCTGCGGGCGGCAGACTTCCGCGTGGGGCTAGCGGCGCGGGCGGGCTGGGTGCGAGGCCTAACGTAGCCGAGCCAAGGCCCGCTCTACCGGGCGGCCATTTGCTCCGCATAGCCACTTTTGGCCAAAAAAGCTGAGTAGTCGCTAATATTCAAGAGGTCGTGCACGGCCTGCTTCTTATCTGCCATGCCCTCGTAGTACGCTTGGCAGATGCGGTAGCCCACAAAGTAGCCCAGGTCAGCGGGCTTGTCGGCGGTTTCTTGGTTGTCGTTGGCAATCCAGTTGCTCCGGTTAGTACTGCCCATTTCCTTTGTGAAGGCGGCCCACAGCGCTTGCTCGTGGGCCCGGCCATAGACTTGCAGGCGGGCGTTGAGGTTGCGGCCCGTGGCCAGTTCAGCTAGGAAGTCGGCCATGCCCTCCTTGATGGCCCCGCAGAGCAGGCTCCGGTCGAGGCCGTCTTTTTGCAGGAAGTGGATGTGCTCATGGGCCACCAGGCTGGGCAGACCCGCAAAGCTGCCGATGTTGTGGCGCTCCCACAAGGTCAACTCGCGCTCGTCTACGCCTGGTGCCTGGCACTGCATATCGGTGCCGATGAGCAGGCCCCCCATGGATGCCGTCCCGCCCGAAGTCCAGCGCCCCATGACGAAGTAGACGTTTGAAAAGCGCGCCGGCGGGTACAGTTCTTTTAGCTTGACGAAGCCGGCCAGAATCTGGGGCTTCATACTATCGACACGGAGGGTGAGCGAGCGGATGCTGCGGTAATAGCGCGCCTTGCGCCGCTGGTTGGCCACAAATTGCGGTACCGACTTGATTTTCAAATCGAAGTAGTCGCGTAGGCCGGGGCTGGCCTGGTCGAAGTACGCGCGCTGATAAATCTGAACGGCGTGGGCCGTGTCGCGGGCGGCCAGGTCGTAGGCCCGCCAGAAGCGCGGAATATCTTCGGTCACGAGCTGAACCTTACGCGGGTCAGACTGGGCGGTGGCTAGCCTGAGCCGCCAAATTAGTTCGGGCAGCGCGACCAGGGTAAAGGCGACCAGGCTAGCCCCGGCCAGTAGCCACCGCGTGACTTTTCGCATGGAATGACGTGGTAAAGCTGTTTTAAGGAGAGGACTTGCGCAGACGCCAGTTCTCACTGTGCAGCCGGCGAAAGATAACGGAAGCAGCCCCGATGGGAGCTTCGCGTAATTTTATCTCCCGCTGCTATTATAAGCTCTTCGTTGCCAGTCGACCGTATATTGGAGAGATAACGAGAGTGCCCTGGCGGGCTGGAAACGTCGATTTTCTAAGACGTTTTTTGACACCGTTTTTTGGAGGGGGTGATTCATATTTTTGAGTGCTCAAAAGGCGTCTTTTCGCTACTCTTGTTGCTATGTCCCTCTTCGCTCACATTGACCCTTACCTGACTCAGTCTGCGGCTGAGCAACCGGCTGTCCTGACTCGGGACCGCAATGGCATGAGCCTACTCTTGGCGGGTCCCAATCGCACGGGCTTTGAAGAGCGACGACTGGATTGGCAGCGAGATACGCTTAACCTAGCTATTATCCTCCAGCCCGACTTTCTGGCGACTGGTGTTGATGTAACCAGGTGGAATTTTGTTGCGGTCGCCTGGCAAGGGAGTGGCTATCGAAAACATACGGCGGGGAAAGACTTTCTGACGTCAGTCCCCTTTCAAGAGATGGAAGCCCAGGTGGTGGAGTCACTAGCACAGGCGCGCACGTATTTGAATCACCTACCCCTCCACGACTTGAAGCCACAGGGTGAGTGGCGGGGGGAATGAACACAACGTGCGTTGCCCAAGATTGTTCTAAGCAGAGCAGCTAGTTTTGAGGATGCGAGTTGCCATTTATGCGCGTGTCTCCACCAAAGACAAAGGGCAGGACACCGAGAACCAACTGCACCAGTTACGGGAATTCGCCGAGCGTCATGGTGCCATCTACAAGGTATTCACAGACCAAGAATCGGGTGGTAAGGCTGATCGTACTGAATTCAAACACCTGCTGCTCGAAGCTTATCAGCAGAAGTTCGACCTGGTCGTATTCTGGCGTCTGGATCGTTTCAGCCGTGAAGGGGCGCTGGCTACCCTGCGCTACCTGAAGGAGCTTAAGGACCACGGAGTGAACTACAAGTCCTTCACTGAGCCCTACCTAGACTCGCTCGGTCCCTTTGGCGATGTGATTGTCTCGATGCTAGCCACCATTGCGGCCCAGGACCTGATTAAGATTTCGGAGAACACCAAAGCAGCGCTGGCTAAGAAGAAGGCGGCCGGCGTGCAGCTGGGTGCACCCAGCAAGAGTGCAGCAGTTATCATGCAGGTGCAACGCATGAAGGCGAGTGGAGCATCTAATCAGGCTATCGCGCGGGCTCTGAATATGTCGCCCAGTACCGTTGCTAAGTACCTCGCTCAGTAAGTTGGAATAAGGTATTAAACAATTGTTAATCAATAGTATATAACAGTATTAGCAGAATTCCTAAAAACATGTGCTGTTTTATACTGTTGACTTTCAGTATTTTATCTTGTATCCAATCTTCTGGTTATTGTCAGGTACTAACGATACTATTCCCTCACTAAACAGCAGCGCTGCTAGCTTAAAATAATTTATATGATTTACTTATATAAATTACATAAATTAAACATGCGCTTTTGAGGTTGGTTGATGCTGTCTTGACGAATAGGCTGAAGAAGCTACTTGTCAAACTGAAACACTTAAAACGCAGTGCTTATAGGCTAGCTACTCTTCGCTTTGAGGTACTTATCAGTCCGATTCACTTCTTCTCAAGAAGAACATAAAATCTCAAGGTTTTTAAATTATTATAATTATTATAAATTAATTATAATAATTATTGCACTTCTGCCAATAGCCTATCTCCCAAAACTTGATACCTGCTTCCACTTCTCGTAGGTCTTAATGTCGCTTCTTTGATTTACAGTGAAGAAGCAGTTAGAAATGCTAGGTTGAAAAGTGGGGGTAAATCTCGTTTTTTTGATGCTTCTACCAAAAGTTGAGGGTTAGATCAACTACCATGATAGAGAGGCATTCTATGATTTATCCGTAATAGTTAAAATAAATATTAAAAAAGTGCAATCACTGTCAACGTGAGGATATGTCTCAACACTTTGTTTTGTTTCTCTTTTGGAAGTTGGATGAGTACTTTTTAAAAGCTTTTTTTCGACACACTACTTAGTAGGCTTTTTACAAAATAGCTCTCCTAAAAAACACTAAATAGTATACTATAAGGAGTAAAGCGCAAAAAACGAGGTTTACCCCCACTTTTTGATTTAATAAAACGAGGTTTACCCCTACCAGTCTTGCAGCAAAAAACGAGGTTTACCCCTAGGACTAACGTCTAAAAAACGAGTTTTACCCCAGTAAAAAATGAGTGACTTATTAACAACTCGTTTTTTAAGTTAACTTTCGGACGAAATCTCCTCTTCTTCGATGGCTACCACTCCACGACCTTCATTGGCCCCCAGCTTACCGCTGAGTTTAGCATACGAGCCCCTACATCGTTCCATAGTCAAGCAACACTGGAACGTCACCTTTGCCAGACAGGGTAAGATGAGCGTTACGGCCAAGCGCATTATGGCGCGGGTACTCGACCAGATACGTGACGATGACTTCCACTTGCGCGAGTATTATCAACTGGCTATTGCCGATATCAGGGGTCGCACTAGACCAGGAACAGAAAACCCCGCTAAGCCGCTTTCAGTAGCAAAAGCCATTAGGTAAGGAGGGCCGGCACCTTTTTACAAGCAGTATTTACGCGGAGTGGGCATCAGCAAACAGGTTGTCAGGAGGGACTTGAATCTAACTTAATGACAAAAGTAGCTGACCTATAAATATTTATATTATTTTGGTTCTCTTAGCGGGGTTTTCTGTTCCTAGTCTAGTGCGACCCCTATCACGGAGTCGGCTGGCATCAACCGCGACAATGCTTATCGCGAAATAGAATCAGCACTACGTGAGCTAGCGGCGGCCTCCTGGGAGTTTAAGAGCGTCGATACTGAACAGTGGCATTTACGCCACTTGCTTGATACCACCAAGGAAACGCCAGTAGGCTATTCAGGCGGCACAATGACGGTTCTACTGAACCCACAGCTTGCGCCATATTTCCTTCAACTGGCTCACTATACCACCTACCGGCTCGATAGCTACCTCAAACTGCGCAGTTGGTACTCTATGCGGCTGTATGAGATTCTAGCTGCCTTCCGAGACACTGGCTTTTGGGAGGTTAGTATTGAGGAATATCGGAAGCTGCTTGATTGCTGGCATCAGACCGATAAGCGGGGCCGGATACTTAAGGATAAGGAGGGTGCGCCTAAGCTAAAATATCCCAACGTAAACGACCTTATCAATTACACAACTACTGAACCGCTAGCGGAGTTAGCTGAAACTGAACTAGCATTTCAAATAATACCTCGGCACGAGACGGACCGAGTAGGACGTGGACGCAAGAAGATTGTGGGCTTACGCTTTGAACTACTACAACCACAACTGACCACCATTCCACCTGCCTGGCTAGCTCACCCCGTCACAGGGCCTATTATTGAGAAGCTGCGCAACTGGAAGGTTAACGATAAAAATATTGCGCTCTACGCGACCATTTTGCAGCGTGCTGGCATCACGAAGCTTATCAGGGGATGGGAGCAAAAACAGGTCTCGCAACGTGCCATCGATAGTCCTGAAAAGTATTGCAACGCTGCATTTGTACGGGCAGCCAAGGCAATTATAGAAGAGCAGAAGGCCGAAGCCTTGCAAGTGAAGCAAGATTTACAATTAGGTTTATTTGCTGAAAACCAACCAAGTAAACGAGTTTAAAATAATTTTTATAACTTTATTATATTAATTATAAAAATTGCCGTAAGTTTGTGCCAGCCTTGTTGATTCTGACAGCAAGGTTATCTACTATAAAGTGAACGCCTAGACAAATTGGAACAGTGAAAATTTTAGCTATTACCAACAATAAAGGCGGTGTAGGCAAAACCACAACCGCTCTCAATCTAGCGGCGGCACTAGCAGATAAAGGACACCGTGTGCTGCTCGGTGACTTAGATGACCAAGGCAATCTTACCTACGCACTAGGCGCGCCCACTAACTCGCCATATAATGTGGGAGCATTTCTACTAGCCAGTAACCGTGAGGTACGTCAGTGGCCGATGCACCAAGTAAGCTCAAATCTGGACCTGCTTCCATCACATGAGCAGTTAGGCGAGGACATTGGTAAAATACTCAAGAAGGTAAACCATGAATACCTGCTGCGCGATAAGCTAGCGCAACTGCCAACCGACCGTTACGAGTACGTAGTACTCGACTGCCCACCAAGCATAACTGATGGCATGGCTTACAACGCTTTTTGCGCGGCTACTGCTTACCTCATCCCCACTGACGCAGAACCCCTCTCCGTCCTTGGCTTGCAACGCATGCGTCGGCTAGCCGACGCAGTGCAGCAGCAGCAGAATCAAGCACTACAGTTTGCAGGCTTCTTATTCACCCGCTACAATCCTGCTCAACGGGGCCAACTGCGCCAGCACATGGTGAATGAGGTGCGCCAAACCTATGGAGAGGAAAGTATCATCGGTCATATTCGTCAGGATGTTGCCCTGACTGAGGCACAGATGACTCAACAAACCATTTTTGCTTATTCCCCGCGCAGCCGAGGAGCTGAGGACTACAAGGAACTTGCAACTAGCATTCTAACTCGATTAAATAATGGCTAAATCATTCGGCGCCCTTCTTACCAAACCAGCTACCCCAGTACCAGAAGTCACTGCCCCCAAGCGTAATAAGAGTGGAGCTGGTCGTCCTACTAACTCTCCGAAAGGTGAACAATTAATCCCGTTTCATATCGATGATGACTT
>Ga0265798_10001502_pt1 | contig 36236 bp, 27 predicted proteins | sample P3T30metagenome_FD_192430 | JGI IMG/M metagenome (GOLD analysis project Ga0265798, IMG submission 192430) | Plant litter microbial communities from East Loma Ridge, Irvine, California - P3 T30 | ecosystem: Environmental > Terrestrial > Plant litter > Unclassified | place: USA: California...
AAAAGTGTGTGTGGCTAGCTGGGTGGGAAGCCCTAGCCGTTAGTGGGAGCAATATTACGACAGAAATTAGAATATGAGTAAGTGGTAGCTTACTTTTTTCTAGTAAGTGGATACTCACTCTATTTTCTGGCCTGTAAGGTGCTGTTTTCCAATTGTATAATTTAATGTGTAAAATTTTGTCATATTGCGAATAAAAATAATTTAATGACAAAGCCCGGCGCATTCCCTGTAGGAGGAGTGCGCCGGGCCTTCAATTGGTGAGCGATGGCTTACAAATACTTTTCGTAAATGCCAGCCGCTATTTTTTCTACTAGGCCTTTGGGAACCACGCTAGTAAGGCCCGCTGATACCTTATTAAGTACACCAGGAATAAACTCTGCCTCGCCTGCAAAAAGCGCTTGCAGCCCAGCCGCGGCCACGGCGGCTGGCGTCATCGACACCTTATTAGCTACTGCTTGTAGCTCGGTGCCCATACCGGCGCGGCTCGTAAAGTCGGTGGTAGTAGCCCCTGGGCTTAGGCATGTAACAGAGATGTTCGTGTCCTTCAGCTCGTAGCGTAGCCCCCGGCTAAAGCTCAGTACAAAGGCCTTGCTAGCCGCATACACCGTGAGCGAGGGCACAGCTTGGTAGGCAGCCGTGCTAGCTACATTGAGGATGTACCCGCGTGGTACCTGCCGCAGCTGGGGCAGCAGCGCGTAGGTGAGCTGCACTGGCAACGTGAGGTTGAGCTGCAGCATATTGAGCTGCTCCTCCAAATTTAGCTGCTCGAAGCGGCCCCACAGGCCATAGCCAGCGTTGTTTACCAATACGGCGAGTCCGCCGGAGGCGTGCTGGCTGGTCCAGGTAGCCACCTGGCTGGCAGCATCGGGCTGGGTCAGGTCAAGGGCCAGCACGTGAGCCTGCCGCTGGTGAGCAGCTTGCACCTCATCGGCCAACACTTGCAATTGGTTTTCGGAGCGGGCAACTAGCAGCAGGTCGTAGCCCCGCCGGGCCAGACCTAGGGCCAGTTCGCGGCCAATACCGCGCGACGCGCCGGTGATAAGGGCAGTAGGCATGAGAAACGGTAGAAGCAGCGCTAATAAATAATGGGCGCAATACCGTTCTAATAATTGAACAGTACTACGCCCACTATTTAGGAGCGCTACCCCTTACTTTACTAAGTGTAAAAAGCGCAAATAGAAGGGGGTGGGGCTTTCCTCGCTCTTGGGCTGGTACTTGCCACCAATAATAGGTACGTACATAACACGGCGGCGCGACTCGGGCCCAATCAGTGGCGACTGGGCCACACGGTGCCACATGCGACCATCATGCACGGTGAGGTCGCCGGGCTCGGTCTCTACGGCCACCTCGTTGGGGTCGTAGTACACATCCTTGTAGTATTTCTTGCGGAAAAGCATCTTGCCGATGCCCTGGCGGTGCGTACCCGGAATGACGCGCAAGCCGCCGTTGGTGGCTTTGGTGCCGTCGAGGTGCAGGCCAACGTTGAGCATGGGCCGAATGCGCTTGCCGTAGAATACGTCGCGTAGCGAGTCGGTGTGCCAGCCCATCTGCGAAAACTCAGAGCCCTCGACATTGACGTAGTGGTTGACCACCAAGCCGTCGCGCTCGTTCTCGCCTACTCGGCCACCTGGGGTTTCGAGCAGCGGAAATAGTGCCTCAAAGCGCTTGTCTTGCAGGAGCTCGTGCAGTACGGGGCTGTGCTGCGAAGCGAAAGCAAAGCGCTGCACGATAGGTGAGCCATCCACGTCCTTGCCATACTTGATGGGCACGCCGTTTACCTTCTCCACCTTATTAGACAGCCAGTTTTGCTGCACATCCTGGGTGGCTTTCAGATAGGCTTGCACCTGTTCAGGCGAAGCAAACGGGCGGAAGTGCAAAAACCCGTATTTAGCAAAAAAAGCCCGTTGCTCCTGGGTTAATTCGGCACCGAGGGTGAAGCGGGGATAATCAGATAAAGACGCCATAGGGGACATGCCGCCAGCGAGTAGTTCGCCGTCGAAAAAGTCAATTGAAAGGGCAAAGATACGGCCCGGCTAGTGGCTAGCGGGTGAAGCAAATGCCAATGAACACGACATAAGATGCCTATTAACCGCAAGAAGGCACCAGAGTTGCGCTAACGGCCCCTTTATTTTGAGTAAAAACTGCTATCTTTTAGTACTTGCCTTCGATTAGCCGGTCTGTATCGCCAAAAAATGCGTAGTTGACCGACCTTGTATAGCTGGTTAGGCTACTAGGTTCGCTTTTTACTTTCCCTTTTTACAGTATCCTCCTTTCTTGCCTACACCTATGGTATTCACGCCGAGCCCGATGCTACTGAAACTACTGTACACCCGCGGCAGCTTGCACAACCAGCCCGATGGCGCTGGGGTAGCTTTTAGCATCAAAAACCGGCTTGATACCGTGCACTTAACGAGTGTGAAGCAGGTGCAGCTAGACGATGTGGTAGTGCCCGCGGCCAGCATTCGCCTCGACCTAGGTGGCGGCGATGTGCGTCTGGCCACCGCCCTAGGTGCCGATGAGCCGCTCAACCTGCCAGTAGGGCAGGTGCTCACATTTTTGCTGGCCACGCCGCCCTTGACGGCGGGCATGCACCGGCTGCGGGTGCAGTTCAGCACTGATGCGTTTGGCGAGCTAAGCGTGGAAGTAGAAGATGCTATTGCAAGCCAGGATGGCCGCGTGCGCATTCCGCGGGCCGAGGGCGACGACTATGCTGCACCGGCCATTCAGGCCCGGCAACAGTTTGCGGAAGACTTTACGGGTCAGAAATACAAACACTTAAAGCAGTATTCCTTTGACCCGCACGACTTGCAGGGCAACTGCGAGAGCTTTGTGGGGGTGGCCCAAGTACCGGTGGGCCTGGCGGGCCCGCTACTAGTAGATGGCGAGCACGCACAAGGCGAGTTCCTGATTCCGCTCGCTACCACGGAGGGCACCCTGGTGGCGAGCTACAACCGCGGCATGCAAGCCCTGAACCTATGCGGAGGCGTAAAGTGCACCGTCATCGGCGACGCCATGCAGCGGGCGCCCGTGTTCGTGTTTGACGATGCCCGCGGCGCCCGCGACTTTGGACGCTGGGTGGCCGACAGCCTGCCCCAGATTCGGCCCGAAGCTGAAAGCACCTCGCGGGTTGCTAAGCTCCAGTACATTGATACCTACCTGAGCAACAAGTTTGCTTACCTGCGCTTTAACTTCTCGACTGGCGATGCGGCGGGGCAAAACATGGTGGGGCGCGCCACCTTCGCGGCGTGCTCCTGGATACTGGAGCACTACCCTGGAGCACCCATTCGGCATTTTTACCTGGAGTCAAATTTTGCCACCGATAAAAAGGCTTCGCAAATCAACGTGATGCGCACCCGGGGCAAGCGCGTAGTGGCCGAGGCCACTGTGAAGCGCGACATCTTGCAGCAGCGCCTACGCGTGACGCCCGAGCAACTGGCCTACCACGGGCAGGTCAGCAACGTGGGGGCTTTCTTATCAGGAGCCAACAACAATGGCGCGCACTCGGCCAATGGCATCACAGCTCTCTTCATAGCCACTGGCCAAGACGTGGCCAACGTTAGCGAGTCGTCGGCGGGGGTGCTGTATTCTGAAGTAACTCCGGAGGGGGATTTATATCTAAATATCACTATCCCCTCGCTCATCGTGGCTACCTATGGCGGCGGCACGGGCCTCGCCACTCAAAACGAATGCCTGCGTATGCTAGGCTGCGTGGGGCCAGGCACGGTAAACAAGTTTGCGGAGATAGTAGCCGGCGTGGTGCTGGCCGGCGAACTCAGCCTAGGTGCCGCTATTTCGAGTAGCGACTGGGTAAGCAGCCACGAACAGTACGGGCGCAACCGCTAGCCTAAAACCGAAGGCGGTGAGCCGCGACAATGAAACAGGTCAGCTAGCTGAGGGAGATGCTAAGTTTTTCATAGCATTAATTTTATATTTGTTTATTGCGCCAACGATACCTAGGATACACCTAGTGATTAGCTAGTCAATATTTTAGGCTAAGCAGCTTCTTTTCGGACAAGCTGGTTTGGATATAATTCTATTGTAAATCTTATTATTTATCGCGAAAAACTACTATTAACTCCCTAATTTTGAAGCACACTGTAGCGCTGTGCTTCACCTTAGTGGCTGTTATGCTTCGATATTTACTTGCTTGTCTGCTGACGCTAGGGATAGCCTTGCAAGCAAGTGCGGCCGGCGAGAACCCAAAGCAGACCAAAGCTGGGCGCAACACTGCTAAAGCCAGTGTTACCCGAGCTCACTCGGTGAAAGCCCCAGTCAGCAAGCCTGAGAACGGCATTACGCTGCGGGTGCTGGAGCTAGGCAGCTTGCGTGTGGTGGGCGACTACCCGTTGGCCACCCTAAACCAACCTAGCGCTGTGCGGCCCGACTCGTTGACGGCTATGCTTTTTGCGCAGGCTGATAGCGCCGAAGCCTCCGCTCGGCGCGAAATCCGGGAGCTGTATCCCGAAACGGCCGACCTACCTGCTTCGCTCGCGCTTACGTTGCGCCGCCCAGAAGCCCCGATGGGAAAGCGCCGCTTTCGGACGCGGCTGGTGCGTACCGGCCACTGGGGCGCTCGCCGCGAGGCAGTAGAAAGCCTGACCTGCACCGATACTGGCCCTTTAGTGCTGGCACTGCTGCCTGCCACGGCCACCACGCCCGCCCAATTACTGGCCGGACCTGGCTACGACCAGACAGCGCCACTTCGCCCACTTGAACTTAGCCAAGCGGCCGTGTTGCAGCTGTGCGGCGAGCGGGCTCCTCAGGTACGGGCCTACGCCATGCTCTATAACCTGCACTTTGAGCAAGCCGACGACGTAGCTCGACTGCTCGACTATTACAACCGGATTGCCGTGGTGCAGGAGTAACAGGCACCCTAGGTGGACTTTAGTAGCACAGCGCGCCAAATAAAGCGCCCTAGGTATCACTAGCAGCCTTACTCAAGAGCAAGCAACCAATTGGCTTTCCTCTAGGATTGCTGCAGAAGCGCTACTAGCGCAGTGTCGTCTTTCACCGCTTGCAGGGCTTGTTGCAGCTCGGCATCGTCTTCGCGCAGCACAGCACGTGCAGCTTCGGGGCCGTAGGCACTCTGTGCCACATAGGCCTTTATGTAATGGCGCACTAACGGGGCACAGCGCCGCAGGGCTGCTCCGCCCGCTGGTAAGCCTGCCAGCTGCCCTAGGCGCCCTACACTTGCCAGCTCAGCATCGGCAAGCTTATAGGTGGCTTGGTACTGTGCCGGGCGCAACGCGGCCAACTCAGCCTTGTGGTGCTGGTAGTAAGCCAGCGCGTAGGCACGTAGCACGCCGCGACGGCACAGGTGCGTGAAATAAGCAGAGTTCTGCATCGTATCGCGCGCCACAAAGACATCGGGTACGATGCCACCGCCGCCGTATACCGCCCGGCCGTGGTCGGTAAGAAAGCGCAGTTCTTTAGCCACCGGCACGCTGTCGGCCGAGGTAAGCTCACCCCGCCGCTCGCGCTCGGCCAACTCGTGCTGATAGGCGGCGGCATCGCGGCCGTAGGGCTTTTGAATGCAGCGGCCGGCGGGCGTATAGTAGCGGGCAATAGTGAGACGCAGCTCGCCGCCATCCTGCAGCGCAATAGGCTGCTGCACCAAGCCCTTGCCGAAGGTGCGGCGGCCCACTAATAGGGCGCGGTCGTGGTCTTGCAGCGCGCCGGCCAGCACCTCGGCAGCCGAGGCGCTATTCTCGTCTACCAACACCACCAGTGGGCCTTGCTCCCAGTCGCCGGGCACGTGGGCATAGGTCTGGGTATCGTATTGCTCACCTTTACCGTCAGTGTACACCAGCTTGCGCGAACCCGCAATAAACTCATCGGCCATGCGCGTGGCCCGGTCTAGGTAGCCACCAGGGTTGCCACGCAAGTCAAGCACCAAGCGCGTCATGCCTTGGCGACGAAGGCCATCAAGTTCCTTCTTAAATTCATCGTAGGTGCTGCCCGCGAAGCGATTAACCTTGAGGTAGCCCGTATGCTGGTCGGCCAGCACGGCGCCAGGCTCTACCGAAGGGTTGGGCAAGCGGCGGCGCATCATAGTAAAGCTCAGCGGCTCGGGCTGGCCGGGGCGCTGCACGGTCAGCACAACGGCACTGCTGCGGGCGCCGCGCAGCAGCGCCGTGAGCTGGCTGCTGGTGAGGTGCGCGCCAGCTACCTCTTTGGTGCCCACGCGTAGCAATTGGTCACCTAGGTGCACCCCAGCCTCTTCGGCCGGGCCGCTGCGTAGGGTCGATGACACAGTAGCCGTATCCCGGAAAAAATAGAAGTCCAGTCCTACCCCCTCGAAGCTGCTTTTCAAGAAGGCATCGGCCTTTTCCCGTTCGTTGGCGGGCAGGTATACCGAATGGGGGTCAAGCTTTTCGAGCATACGTGCCACGGCGTAGTCCGTTAGGCCCTCCGTGTCGGCCGAGTCCACATAATCGCGGTCTACGTAGCTCAAAATTTCCTTAAAGCGCAGATAGGCCCGTGCCGTGCCCGCCGGGTTTTCCGACGAAGGCCTGAACGGATTGCTAGCCACCAGCAGGCCGCTGCCAAATGCCAGCATCAGCAGCAGTGCCCAGCGCCACCGCACGCCAAAAGGGCGTAGGAATGGCGCGGTGGCTGAGCGCTGAGAAGAAGGCAAAACTGGCGGCAAAGCAGCCATGGGAAGAGTAAAATTATAGCGTTAATCCAATCAGTTAGGGCGAGCCTATTGTCAAAACTAATACAATTTTTAAGGTCTTGCTATAGCTGTATTTAAGGTTATGTCTGTTTATAAGATTAGTGATATGATTTTCTAAGTAAGTGGCAATTAAAATTGGTTATTAAGATAAAAATTCAATTATTTTGCCTTTGTGCGGGCGATGCTTTTACTATTTAATTTATAATTAAAATTATAAAAAATGGACGACAGGTAGCTTGTAATCAATTAGTGTCACAACTTTTTTTGGCCATATGAAAAGGCACAAAATGATACGCATTTAGCTCGTCCAACGAGTTGCCCTCGGCACCTAGGGCAGCTAGCCGCCGTATCTTTGCGGGAGGCTAGTAGTAGCCACTATTTTTCCATTTTTGCTCTTTTCGGCATGGCCCGCACCCTCGCCATTGATTACGGCAACAAGCGCGTGGGCCTCGCCGTGACGGACCCGCTCGGCATGATTGCCACGCCGCTCGACACCATCCACAGTAAGGATTTGGTAGCGTTTGTGCTGGCCTACCACCAGCGCGAGCCGCTGCGGGCCATTGTGGTAGGCATGCCACGCACGCTGCTCAACGAGCCCACCGACTCGACCAGCGCCGTGGTGGGACTGCTGCGCCGCCTGCGCCGCGAACTACCCGACGTGCCCGTGCACGAAATGGATGAGCGCTTTACCTCGTACCTCGCCAAGCAGGCTATGCTGGCAGGTGGCCTGGGCCGCAAAGCCCGCCAGGATAAGGCTACCGTCGACAAGGTGAGCGCGACCCTTATTCTTCAGTCTTTTTTAGAATCACCGTTAAGCCAATGATTTACCCAATTGTTGCCGTGGGCGACCAGGTCTTGAAGACCCGCGCCAAAGACCTGCCTGCCGACCTGCCCGCCGCTGAGCTGAGCCAGCTAGTGCAGGATATGTTTGAAACGATGTACTCGGCCAGTGGCGTAGGCCTGGCTGCGCCCCAAATTGGCAAGGGCATCCGCCTATTTGTGATGGACTCGACCCCGATGGTAGAGCCCGACGAAGACGACGAGCCCACTACCGAGCCGCTTGACGCCAGCACCCAGGCCGCCCCGGCCGAGGTACCCGTAAAGCGCGCCTTCATCAACCCCCAGATGCTGAGCGAAACCGGTGAGCAGTGGGGCTTCGAGGAAGGCTGCCTGAGCATACCGGGCGTGCGCGAAAACGTGATGCGCTGCCCCGACATCGTGCTGCGCTACGAAGACGAAAACCGCCAGGTGCACGAGGAGGCCTTCAGCGGCATGGCTGCCCGCATCATCCAGCACGAGTACGACCACCTAGAGGGTATCTTGTTCACCGACAAGCTCTCAGCCTTCAAAAAGCAACTGCTGAAAGGTAAGCTCGCCCGCATTAGCAAGGGGGACGTGCGGCACGACTACCGCATGAAATTCCCGACTAGCGGACGGCGCTAGGTGCCCTGCTACCTCCTAGGTCAGCAAAGCTGGCATATCCTCCTGGGTATGCCAGCTTTTTGCGTTGTACCAGTATAAGACCGCTGGATTTATTGTGTGACAGCTTGGAATAAGACGAAGGAAGGTATTGTAAGCCTGAACGCTGCACGTAATTTAGTAGTGTGAAGAACCGTCACTACTGGCTTTTAATACTAGGACTGCTTTTAAGCTTACCTAGCCCAGTGCGCGCCTGGGGTTTTTATGGGCACCGGCTGCTCAACCAGCTGGCCGTGTATACACTGCCGCCCGAGATGCTGCCTTTTTTTAAGGCCAACATCGACTACCTGACTAACAATGCCACGCGGCCCGACTCGCGCCGCACGGTAGTGCCCACCGAGGCGCCGCGCCATTTTCTGGATGTGGATGCTTACGGCGACAGCGCCCTCACGCGCCACGGCCGGGGCCTGCCCCGCGCCTACGCCGACGCAGTGGCACTGGTAGGCGGCGAAGACTCGCTACTGCGCCACGGCATCGTGCCCTGGCAGGTGGCGCGCATGAAAGGCCAACTCACAGCCGCTTTTCGTGACCGCGACACCGACCGCATTTTGCACCTGTCGGCCGACCTAGGGCACTACGTGGCCGATGCCTGCGTGCCCCTGCACACTACCCGTAACTACAACGGCCAGCTTACCAACCAGCGCGGCATCCATGCACTCTGGGAATCGCGCCTGCCCGAGTTGAATGGCATAAACTACGACCTGCTGACCGGCCAAGCGCCCTACCTCGACAATCCCACTGAGGCTGCTTGGCTGGCTGTAGAGCGTGCCCATGCGGCCCTCGACTCGGTGTTCACGATGGAGCGCCAGCTTACGGCCGAGCTCACCGAAGACCGTAAATATGGCTACGAGCAGCGCGGGCGGCAAACCATCCGCACCTACTCGCGTGAGTTTAGCCAGGCGTATCATCAGCGGCTCAACGGGCAGGTAGAGCGGCAGTTGCGCTACGCAGCGCGGCTCATCGGAGCCTTCTGGTACACCTGCTGGGTCGATGCCGGCCAACCCGACCTGACCGAGATGGACCAGCAACCCTCAGAAGCCGAGCAACTGGCGATAGAGCAGGAACGCAGGAACGCTGCAGCTGCGCCAGTGGTCGCCATTCCAGGCCACGAGGAATAAAAAAGCGCCGGCTGGTGGGCCGGCGCATTTTGGTGCTTTAGTCATGCTATAGGGAGCGAAGTATCTCGCGTGGCGCAGTAAACTTAGAGGTTCACAAACGTCAGCATGCGAGATGCTTCGCTACGCGCTGTAGGACAATCGTTTTTAAACGTTTGGGTTGGCGTCGGCTAGCGAAGCTTCGTAAGCGAGGTTCTCGGCGGGCGTCAAGTTATTGGGCAAGCGAATGTCGTCGGCGTCGTGCACGCGCAGGGTGAGTAGGCCCGATAATATCATCGAGCAGCCACCTAGGACGAGCGTGAGGGCCGAATTGCCGCCAAAAACCTGCTTCGTGAAGAAGCCCAGGGTGACGCTGGCCAGCATCTGGGGCAGCACGATGAAGAAGTTGAACACCCCCATGTAATAACCCATCTTGTTGGAGGGCAGCGCGCCGGCCAGCATGGCATAAGGAATCGAGAGGATACTAGCCCAGGCAATACCAACCCCAATCATCGAAACCAGCAGCATTTGCGGGTTTTGAATAAAGTAAATCGAAATCAGCCCTAGGCCGCCCGCCGTGAGGCAGATGAGGTGCGTGACGCGGCGGCTGGTAGCACGAGCTACGGCGGGAAGCGCCAGCGCGGCCAGAGCCGAAACACCATTATAGACCGAGAAGCAGACGTTTACCCAGTCGGCGCCTTCGTTATACAGCTTAGAGGTAGTATCGCTGGTGTGGTAAATATGGCTGGTGATGGCGGGTGTAGCATAAATCCACATTGAAAACAAAGCCAACCAGCTAAAGAACTGTACGATAGCTAGCTGGCGCATAGTGCGCGGCATATCGGCAATGCCGGCAAACGACTCTTTCACGCCATTCCAGAAGCCGGCCGTGCGGCGCTTTTCGGCTTCAAACTCAGCCATGTCCACCGGCGGATACTCTTTGGTGGTGAACACCGTCCAGGCTACAGCTAGGAAGTACACGAGGCCGCCAGTATAGAAGGCGTACTTCAGCGAAGGCGCGATTTGGCCGGCGGGTGCCACGTTGGAGAAGTGGAAATAGTTGGTGTAGATGTAGGGTAGCAATGACCCCACTACGGCTCCGATTCCGATAAAAAAGGTTTGGAAGCCAAAGCCTGCCGTGCGCTGATTGCTAGGTAGTAAATCGCCTACCAACGCCCGAAAAGGCTCCATCGAAATATTGATGCTGGAGTCCATAATCCACAGCATGCCGGCCGCCATCCACAGCGCCGATACGTGCGGCATAATGGTGAGTGCCAGCGAGGCACAGATAGCTCCAATCAGGAAAAAGGGCCGGCGCCGGCCCCAGCGTGGGCTCCAGGTGCGGTCGGAGAGGTAGCCGATGATAGGCTGCACCAGCAGGCCGGTAGTGGGGGCCGCTATCCAGAGAAACGCTAGCTTGTCTTCCTGCGCACCCATCGTTTCGAAGATGCGGCTCATGTTGCCGTTTTGCAGCGCAAAGCCAAACTGGATACCTAGGAAGCCGAAGCTCATGTTCCAGATTTGCCAGAAGCTGAGGCGTGGCTTAGCCCGCAGATGAGGGTTATCGATGGTGACGCCGGAGCCTGCCATTGGAAAAAACGGGGGTAGGGTGGGATATTTAGTCTAGAAAGGTAAGCACCGAAATCGATTCAGAAAACGATGTTCTGCGGGCCTGGAAGCAGCGTCCACCGTCATGCTGAGCGCAGCGTAGCGGAGTCGAAGCATCTCTACCGCTTCGTTGCTAAGCATAATTGATTACTGCGCCACGCGAGATGCTTCGACTCCGCTGCGCTGCGCTCAGCATGATGAACGTTATTTGATTTCCAGCACCATAGCTGCCAGCGGAGCCAAGGTCAGCTTGAGGTCGGTTTTGGGTTCGCCGCCATTCAGCAGGTCGCTATAGGTGTGCGTGCGCTTGGGGTCGAGGCCTAGGCGCTGCTGCACCTCGTCGGGGAGTAGCAGGGTAGGGTGGTAGGTCTGGGTGTCGCTGAAATTGACGACTACCAGCACCTTCTGGCCCGGCGTATAGCGTGCGAAGGCGTAGAGTTTATGCTGGTCGTACTCCTTGCTGAGGTTGTTGGCATCCTGCAACTCGTAGAACTGACCCTTACGGATGGCCTCGCTGCTACCCGCCAGCGTGAGCAGGCGCTTGTAGAAGTCGTGCAGCTGCTTCTGGGCCGGACTCAGCTTGGCCCCGTCAAACTTGCCCTGGTTCATCCATTTCTGGTGCTCTGGCATGCCCCAATAGTCGAAGAGCGTGGTGCGGCCATCGCCGGTATTAAAGCCAGGCACACCGTGGGCAGGCTCGGCCACATCCTGGCCCATGTAGAGCATCACCGGGCCCGAGCCTAGGGTGGCCGACACGGTCATGGCCGGGATGGCGCGGCGCGGGTCAGTAGCAAATTCCTTGGAGGCAATGCGTTGCTCGTCATGGTTTTCCAGAAAGCGCAGCATCTGCGAGCCGAAGCCCCGGCTTTCGGTTTTCCAGACGTGGGTGATGTCGTCGATATTGCCTTCTTGGCGCATTAGGCGGCGTAGGCCGTCGTAAAGGCCCACCTTGTCGTACAAGAAATCGAAGTGGCCTTTGGTGAAGTAAGTGCCGTACTCCTTGGGGTTATAAGCCTCGCCGATGAAAACGATGCTGGGCCGTACTTGCTTTATCTGCGGAATAACCCAGGCCCAAAACTCGACGGGCACCATCTCGGCCATGTCGCAGCGGAAGCCATCGACATTTTTCTTGGCCCAGAAGACCAGAATATCCTTCATCTTGAGCCAGGTGTCGGGCACCGGCTCGAAGTAGGTTTTGCGGCCATTCTGATAATCGACGCCGTAGTTGAGCTTGATGGTTTCAAACCAGTCATCGACGTTGGGCGCTTCTGAAAACACGTCGTTGCCGGTGGCTTTGGCCGGAAACTCATTGTACTTGTGGTCCTCGCGCGGGCCTTGCAGGGGACCTAGGGGCTGGTAGCCAGCCGGCACCTCAAAACGCTTGCCAGGTACGTAGTAGAAGTTGTTATTGGGCGCGAAGGCCTTAGTATTGTCGTCTTTCGCGCCTAAGTCTACCACGCCGGCCGGTTTGGAAGTAGACTTGTAAGAACGGGCTACGTGGTTGGGAATGAAGTCGATAATAACCTTGAGACCGTGGGCGTGGGTGCGTTTCACAAGGTTCTCAAACTCGGCCAAGCGGGTTTGGGGCGTGGTGGCCAGGTCGGGGTCTACGTTATAGTAGTCGCGGATGGCGTAGGGCGAGCCGGCGCGGCCTTTCACCACGTCGGCATCGTCGGCGGGCAAGCCGGGGTAGGGCGTCATGGTGGCGTGCTCGAGTACGCCGGTGTACCACACGTGCGACACGCTTAGGTCCTTGATTTTAGTCAGGGCCAAGTCGTTGATATCATTGAACTTGCCGCACCCATTTTCCTGAATAGTGCCGTAGGTTTTGTTTAGGGCTACTTTGTTGCCGAATAGGCGCGGTAGCATTTGGTAGATAATGAGTTTGTTATCTACTGGTGCTTCGTCGGTCGTATTCGGGTTGTTAGGAGTTTGGGCCACGAGCGGAGAGGCTGAAGCGGCCAGCAGTAGGCCAGCCGCCAAGGTGAAAAATCTCATAGTAAGGTCTACTTACGCAATTCTACCACCCAAGCCGTGTGCGCTGGCACCTTCAAGGTCTTCAAATCGGAAATAACTGCTCCGCTCACCACTTCGGTGCCTGTCGAAAATCCCTGCGTGCGCTCTGCGTAGCGCGTGCCGTCTACCGTTTTCTCGTCTTTGGTGTTGTTAGCAATGACCATCACGCACTCCCCGTCATTGTATCGGAAGTAGGTGTACACCCCATCCTGCGGAAGAAACTGCATGAGCTTGCCGCTCGACAGCACGGGGTGCGATTTCCGGTAAGTAGCCAGCTTGCTCACGTAGTCGAAGGCCTCGCCCGCGCGGCCCGGCCGCGACACAAAGTAGTTGGTTTTGTCGCCGGCCCAGCCGCCGGGGAAGTCCTCACGCACCTTGCCATCGGGGTCTGAGAAGTTCTTCATCAGCACCTCGGTGCCGTAGTAGAGCTGCGGCGTGCCGCGTAGGGTCAGCAGCCAGGCAATACCCATCTTGAACTTGGCAAAGTCTTCGCCAATGACCGAGTAGAAGCGGCTCATGTCGTGGTTGTCGAGGAAGGGCACGTTGCGCGTGGCATCGGTGTACATCCAGTCGCCCTGCAAGGCGCGGTAAAGCTTGGTGAGGTCGCCGCCGTTCAGCGCATCGCTGATACCGAAGCAAACTTGAAAGTCGAGCACGCCCGGCAGGTTCGACTTGAAGCCATTGACGGGCGGGAAAATATTCTGCGCGAAAAACGCCTGCTCAGCTTCCGTGCCCTCCCAGGCCTCGCCAAACAGCGCCAGCTTGGGATACTCATCCTGAATGGCCTTGCCCCAGTCCATCAAGAATTTAGGGTCTGAATAGGGGTAGGTGTCGATGCGGTAGCCGTCGAGCCCCGTCGTTTCGACCCACCACAAGAAATTCTGAATCAAATACTGAGATACCAGCGGGTTGCCTTGGTTGACATCGGGCATGGAGGTGTCAAACCAGCCATCGTTGAATAGCTTATAATCACGCTTCGAGCCGTAGGGGTCGTTGAGGGGGTAAGCGTTGTAGTTCGAGCGCGTGAAGGAAGGGAAAGCGTGGAACCAGTCGGCCGCGGGCTTATCCAAGAATAAGTGGTGGTAGCTGCCCCAGTGGTTGAGCACGATATCCTGAATCACCTTAAGCCCTTGGCTGTGCGCGTTTTTGACAAATTGCACGTACTCTTGGTTGGTGCCATAGCGCGGGTCCACCTTGTAGCAGTCCGTGACCGCATAGCCGTGGTAGCTCGCCTTGGGCATATCATTCTCGATGATGGGCGTGGGCCAAATGGCCGTGGCACCCAACTGCTTGATATACGCAAAGTGGTTTTCGATGCCCTTGAGGTCGCCGCCGTGGCGGGCGTACATCGAGTCGCGGCTCATGCGCGGAGCGCGGGTGCCCTTCACGATATCGTTTTTGGGATTACCGTTCGAGAAACGGTCGGGCATCAGGAAGTAAATAAAATCGGCCTGCGTGAGGCCTTGCACCCGCGCCGGGTCTTGGTTGCGGGGGCGCAGCTCGTAGTTGTAGGTAAAGCTTTTGTTACCCTTAAATTGGAGCTTGAGTTGGCCGGGCTGTGCCTGCGGGCTGATAGTGAGGTTCACCAGCAGGTAATTTGGACTTTCGAGCTTCTGAAACCCATCGAGCGTGACGCCGGGGTACGTGGCTAGGCTCACCTGGCTGCTAGCGATGCCGGGCGCATTCACTAGCAGCTGTAGCTTGGGGTTTTTCATACCCACAAACCAATTGGTAGGGTCGATGCGGGTGATGGGAGCGGTTTTAGCAGCCGGTTGGGCCGTAATAGCGGCGCCAGAAACCAGCGAGCCAGCGTGGGCCAGCGTGGGCAGCAAGCAGGCAGCTACTGCAGCAGCGCGGAGCGAGCGGGAAAAAGTGAGCATGGGGGAGGGGATAGGAAGCGAAAGAAAGCTGGTCGGGTAACCAGCCGTACGGCAAAGTACGTAAGGCCTCACCGAAATCGTTTTCGGTGAATTGACTTTGGCCGCTCTTTCGGCCCTAGGTCCTTCCTTTGCGTTATCCAAGCACCTACTTGCCTCTTTCTTTCCCTATGGCATTTCAGTTTAAGGCCCCCGCGCCGGCCGCCAAATACAAGACCTCCGTGGCCTACTTCTCGATGGAGTTTGCCCTCGACCAAGCCCTCAAAAGCTATTCGGGCGGCCTAGGCTTTTTGGCCGGCTCGCACATGCGCTCGGCCTACGAGCTCAAGCAAAACCTCATCGGCATCGGCATTTTGTGGACCTACGGCTACTACGACCAGGTGCGTGATGCCGACCAGACCATGAAGCCGGCCTTTATTGAGAAGAATTATTCTTTTCTGCAAGACACGGGTATCGTGTTCCCCATTATCATCCACGATGCCGAGGTGCACGTGAAGGCGCTGTACCTGGCGCCCGAGACGTTTGGCACGGCGCCCATGTTCTTCCTCACCACTGATATTGAGGAGAATGACTTCATTTCGCGCACCATTTCGCACCACCTCTACGACCCGGACACGGCCGCTCGCGTGGCCCAAAGCATGTTGCTGGGCATTGGCGGGGGCAAGCTGCTCGACGTCCTAGGTCGCCAAACTGACATCTACCACCTCAACGAGGGCCACGGCCTGCCGCTGGCGTTTTACCTCTACGAGAAGCACGGCCGCAACCTAGGCGAGGTGCAAAAGCGCCTGGTTTTCACGACCCACACGCCCGAGCTGGCCGGCAACGAGGAGCACCCGATGAGTCTGCTCCAGAAAATGTCGTTTTTCTGCGGCGTGCCCGAGGCTGAGGTGCGCGAGGTAGCCCGCGTGGAAGGCGACTCGCTCAACTACACTCTCACTGCTCTGCGCTTTGCCCGCAAGGCCAACGGTGTGAGCAAGGTGCACGGCGGCGTGGCCCGCGAAATGTGGGGCCACTACGAAGGCATTTGCCCCATCATCTCCATCACCAACGCTCAAAACGGCACCTACTGGCGCGACCCACAGCTGGCTGCCGCCCTCAAAGGCAAGGACGACGCAGCCCTGCTGGCCCGCAAGAAGGAGCTGAAAAAGGAGCTGTTCAAGACTGTGGCCGACCAGACCGGTACGCTGCTCGACCCCGAGGTGCTCACTATCGTGTGGGCTCGCCGCTTTGCCTCCTACAAGCGCGCCGACCTTATTCTGCGCGACTTCGAGAAATTTGAGAAGCTCGTGACCAACGACGAGCGCCCCGTGCAGGTTATCTGGGCTGGCAAGCCCTACCCGAAAGACCACGGCGCGATTGATATTTTCAATAATATCATTAAGACCACTAAGGACTTGAAGCGTTGCGCCGTGCTGGTCGGCTACGAACTAGCGCTGAGCGCGGAGCTGAAAAAGGGGTCCGACCTGTGGCTGAACACCCCGCGCTACCCCCGCGAGGCCAGCGGCACCAGCGGCATGACCGCCGCCATGAACGCCTGCGTGAGCGTGAGCATCGCCGACGGCTGGATTCCTGAGTTTGCCAAGGATGGCGAGAACTGCTTTATCATCGAGCACGCCGACGAAAAGCTGCCCGAAAACGAGAAGGACACCATTGAGGCCAACACGCTGTACAACGTGCTCGAAAAGGCCGTGGCGCTCTACTACGACCAGCCGCAGCAGTTCACCAAAATCCGCAAAGCGGCGATGAAAGACGTGGAGCCCACCTTCGAGAGCGGCCGCATGGCCAAGGAATACTACGAGCAGCTCTATAAATAGCCCGCCCAAGTAAGCTCGCCTAAACCGTCATGCTGAGCTTGTGAAGCATCTTATCACGCCGTGCAAACGTTAGAAATAGCTAACCGATGCCGTTGCAAGCGTGACAAGATGCTTCGCAGGCTCAGCATGACATTTTTATGTGTGGCCGTTACACTGTTATCACCCCCGCGCCTGGGTTAGCCAAACGCTTCAACGCGAAAGAAGCTGCTGCGCCCGCGCCCAACTATAATGCCGCGCCTTCGCAGGCGCTGCCTATTATTACCAACGCCGCCCCCGGCCAGATTCAGCTCGTGAGCTGGGGCCTGGTGCCGGGCTGGAGCCGCGACCCGGCCGGTGGCCCCAAGCCCATCAACGCCCGGGCCGAGACCCTAGGCGAAAAACCCAGCTTTCGGCAGCTGCTGGCGCGGCGGCGCTGCTTGGTGCTAGCCGATTCCTTCTACGAGTGGCAGGCTACCGAGCGGGGTAAAATTCCGCACCGCATTTTGCTGAAAAGCGAGGAGCCCTTCGCCTTTGCCGGGCTCTGGGATGAGTGGGTTGATAAAGCCTCAGGCGAGGTGCACCCCACGTTCACTATCGTCACCACCGAGCCCAACGAGCTGATGGCTAAGCTCCACAACCGCATGCCCGTCATCTTGCCCGGTCCCGAAGCCGAGCACGCCTGGCTGGCCGACGACTTGAGCGCGGCCCAGCACCAGCAATTGCTAGTGCCCTATGACACGAACTTGATGCGCGAATACGCCATCACGACGCGGGTAAACTCGCCGGCCCACAACGACCCGGAGGTGCTGGCAGCGGCCTAGAGCAGGTCAGATTAAAACAGTACCCCTAGGGTAGCCAGAATGCTTAGTAGCACTTCGGCTGCCCTAGGGGTACTGTTTGGCTTTACAGTCCTTCGATTTACAAAGTAGGTTTTACCTCAATAGAAAAGCTGGTGCTGCCTAGGCGCCCATCAGGGGTCATTCCTTGTGTTACCACCAGGTAGCGGCCAGCTTGGTCGGAGGTGAAAAAATCCAGCGTTTGTGGGTTGTTGGCCGTCAGGTTCACGGCGGGGTTCCAGTAGAGCAGGTTGCGCAGGTCGGGCAGGCGGCTGCGCCGCAAGGCCTCAGTATCGTAGCGCGGGGCATAAAATTCGCGAGGTGCCTGTAGCAGTTCGTATTCTTCGAGTAGTGCGTGCGAGTTGAGGGGGTAGCCAGCCAGGTCGCCCTTATACGTTCGAAAGCTTACTACGCCCTCAAACATCTCTTGCCCGCTGAGGTAGCGGCTATCTACTACATCAAGAGTTTTTATTTTGAGCGGGTCGAAAGCCAGCAACTGGTTGAGGTCAAAAACCGGTAGGCCGTCGAGCAGCGTAAGCGGGTTTTCTCGCAGTATTAGGTGGCGCAGCCGGTCCGTTACCAAGAAGTGAAAACCATCCTTCCGCTTGCGCACCAGCACCCCTGGCACGTACTCGCGCATCACGTCTTCGAGCGTAGGAAAGCGCGTGTAGTCGTCGAGGCGATAGTGCTCGGTAGCGCGGCCATAGAAGGCTACCGTATCGAGCGGAACGGCAGCATAGCGTGGCGGCGTCGGAAAAGCCTGTTGCACTTGCGCCTGCAGCAGGCGCTCATTGAGCGAGCCAGCCCAGCGGCGCGTGAGCGGCGGCAGGCCGGGTGCAGCCGGGCCACCCCCCACCGTGAAGGGGCTCAGTAGCTCGACGCGAACCGTGCTGTCGAGGGCCGGATTGGTTTGGAGCACCAGCTTGCGCAGGCCATATGCTTGGGGTATTTCGTACTGCACCAGCCCATCGGCGTGGCTAGTGGCGCTGCTAAACCAGAACGAGCGGCCTGGCAGCGAGAGGTAAGCAGGTACTCCCGGTGCGGGAGCACCCGTGCTCTGGCGCACCCGCCCTTGCAGCAGGTAACCGTTCACTTCGGGCGGGTAGGCTACGGTGGGGGCCTTGCCAGCCAGTACCTCGTCCCAGCGAAAGCGTCGCCAGCCTTGCGTCAGCATCAGGTTGTCGGCTGCTTGGTCGGCCACGGCGCTCGAGTCGCGTAGGTAGTAGCCGGCATCTTCGATAAAGCCCCGTAGGTCGGCTGCCAGCAGCAAGTAGCTGCTAATGTCGGCAGGCGTGCTAGTGGCCAGCGAGTCGAGTCGATACACGGCCAGCGAAAGCGCGGCTGGTCGGGCAGCGCTCACTTTTAGCTGCACCTGGCTGCGCAAGCCAGCCACCTGGGTAGAGGCGCTGCCCTGCACTGCTAGCAGCTGGGATGGTGTAGGCCGCCGGAAGTATAGCCGCTCGGCTACCGGCCGCTGGCCACTGAATAAAGTAAGGTGCGTGATGCCTGGGCGTAGCTGCCGCTTATTAAGCGTAAATACAGCCCGGCCATTAAGCAAATTTGCTTCGGCAGCCACTACCACCTGCTGGCCTGTATGAGCCAGCAGCCGCAGCGGCTCGGTGGGCTGGGTCAGCTTGGCCTGCACTGCCACCGAGAGCTCGGTAGGGCTTTTATCAGTCACGCGCAGCGCGAAGCCTTGCTCGGCCACGGCTGGCAGCTTGCTAGTGATAACGGCCCCGCCCGGTAGGCGCACTGTAGCGGTGTAAGTACCGCCCGCGGCGGTAGGGGTAAGCAAAAAGCTACCTAGGCCATTGCGTAGCGTTTGGAAGGTGGCAACTGTGGCCCCGCTAGCCGTGGCTACGGTGCCGCTGACGGCCACGCTGCGGCCCTGCCGGTCGGTGATTTTGAAGGCCACCCGCCCCTGCAAGTCTTGCACCAGTTGCCCACCCTCGGGGAAGAACTGCACATCGTAGGCCGGACCAGCCACGGGTGCCGCTGCTGGCCACGCTTGCTGGGTGTTCACGACCGTGATGGGGCATTGAAAGTAGAAATCGGGCCCAGCGTTCTTCATCCAATTGGTGTAGGCGCGCACCACGTAGCGCCCCGTAGCAAGCTCAGCCGGTAACTCAAACGAACCCTGGCCCATAGCCTGCACCAACCCAATTTTGGCTTGTAGCACGGGGCGCTGAGCAACATCCAGCACTTCTACATACGCCACCTTGCTCAAAGACAGCGGCCGGTGGTAAGTGCCATCCACCGCATAGGCCTTGAACCACAGCATCTCGCCGGCCACGTAGGCGGGGCGGTCGAGGTGTAAGAATAGCTGCTCGGTCAGCGCTTGGCGGCTATACTGCTGAAAACGCTGGCTTAGGGCAGTTATCGGGTCGGCCGGCTGGGCATAGCCGAGCGCGGCAGCCCCTAGGTGCAGCACCAGCGTAAAGCCACTGGCTTTGAGCCATCGTGAGGTAGAAGAGAAGCGCACTAATTCACAAAAAAGAAAGTGGAGTAAGTAGCAAGCTTAACAGCAGCTACCAAAAGCTGGGCTTCGTGATGCTGCCGCGCGCCCGGCAATCTGCGCACTCACGCGTAGAGCCATAATAGCCATCCAGCGCCCCAGTCTCTGGGTTGACGTAGGGATAAACAGGGACGTAGTTGGAATCGGCAAAAGTCAAAGTACGAGGATACGAAAGGGGGGGCCTGTACTGACTTAGAACTTCTGGTTCGAGCTTGCAGCTAGTATAAGGTGAGTCGAAGGCCCAGTCGCTGGGAAGGGATAGCTCAGCCCGATTGATAAAAAGTCGCCTTTGCTGCACCGTGTGGGCTCCTACATAGCCTAGCACGGGCTCGGTGGTGGCGGTGCCAGTGCGGTGTACATTGCCAGTGAGCTGCACGGGTAAGGGGTCGTTGACGGTGCCAATGGCCTCGGTGTTCTTGCGTAGCTGCTCATAGTAAGCAAATTCGTCGGCCGTCTGGGCATACTGCATGACGAGCACGCTGTAGCGAATCTTAATACGCTCGGCTCGGTCGGAAAGGCTTAGCAAGATGTGGTCGACCAATGCATCTTGGCTGAGCTGTAGGGAGGAGGCTTGTTTGATGGTTGTTGGCTGCTCAGTGCGCCAACATGTGTAAATTGGCGTAGTGCGCCCACCAATTTCATCTATATCAGGGTAGTATTCTAATGAAGACCTATAGGCAGCGTTGAACTCCCAAGTCTCGATAAATTTCCAGCGGTAGTAATGCGTCTGTTGGGTAGCATCGTGGGTATTTAGTAGCACCCGCACTTCATTATCCGTGCGCCGCCACCCTAGGTTGTCGATAGGCGGCGTGACCTTAAGTGGCACCAAGGTCGACTCGTAGGTGGCGGCATTGGCCCCAGTCGTGCTGATGCGCAACTGGTACTGGCCTGAGCTGAGCAGAAGGCTGTCGGACTGGTAGAAGCCGGGGCTGCGCTCGCGCAGGGTGTAGCGCGCGCCGGCTGCGCTCTGAATGTAGACCGTGGCCTTGGCTTCGGGCGTCGGGGCGGCCGTGGTAGCGATGTTCTGCGTGCGTGAAAGCTTGATACGGGTAGTCCCGTTGCCATTAATGAAGCCATCCACTACTAAGTAGCTCGTGGGCGCGCTAATGACATCGGGAGCGTAAGCATCGACGCAGCCACCCAGGGCTAGCAGCAGCAAGCCTGTTGCCCAGCGAGCAAGTGTGGCAGGAATAGCTAGTGTGTGCATCAGAAGCGAAAGTTGTAGGTGAGGGTGGGAATGGGCTGCCCGAAAATGGAAAGCTTGTAGCCCTTAATCTGCCCGCCCGTCGATTGGAAATAAACCGAGTACGGATTGCGACGGCCCGTCAGGTTGTAGATAGAAACGGTCCAGGAACTGTGCGCCAGCTTCTTGATGCGGTGGTTGCCCTCGAAGTTGACGGCGAAATCGACGCGGTAGTAATCGGGCACTCGGTAGGCATTGCGGTCCGAGTAATATACCCGGTAGGCATTATCAATGTAGTACTTGGCCAGCGGCAGCGTAATGGGGCGGCCCGTGCTATAGTTGAAATTGAGCGAGGTATTGAAGCGCCGCGAAAAGCGGTAGTTGCCCACCAGCGTCACATCGTGCGGCTTGTCGTAGTTGCTAGGGTACCAGTTGCCGCCGTTCACCACATCGGTAGCGGTGTTTACCTGCACCAGCGAGCGGGCGTAGGTGTAACTGAGCCAGCCGTTTATCTTACCCACATTTTTGCGTAGCAGCACCTCCACTCCGTAGGCTCGCCCATTGGCGTTTAGCACATCAGTTTCGAGATGCGGATTTAGCAGTAGCACGGCACCACCCTTATAATCCAGAAAGTCCCTAATGCGCTTGTAGTAGCCCTCTACCGAAAACTCGACGGTGTTGCGCTTGAAGTTGTGGTAGTACCCTAGGGCCACCTGGTCGCCTACTTGCGGCCGAATGTATTTGTCGCTCAGTTTCCAGCTGTCGGTGGGCGATACCACGGTGGTATTGGTAAGCTGATGCACGTACTGGCGAGTGCGGTTGTAGCTGACCTTTACCGACGAGGTAGCCGTTAGCTCATACTTGGCCGAGAGGCGCCACTCGGGGCCGCCGTAGTTAGCCAGCACCTGGCCGCCACTGTAGTCAGTGGTGCCGGTTACGGTGCTTTCGCTACGCGAAAGGCCTGGAGTGTATTCCCGCACTTGGCGCGGACCTAGGGCTTGGAAAAACGAGTAGCGCAGCCCCAGAACCACTGCAAAGCGGGGGCTGATGTCGAAGCGGTCGGCTGCATACACAGCACTTTCCAACGCCCGCTCGTGCTGAATAACGGTGGGTAGCAGCAGCGACCGGTCGCCCAGCGGCTGCTGGTTTCCGGGAGCGGTGTTATAGAGCAGCGTGCTGGCTCCAAAATCTAGCGTGTGCTTGGCATGCCACAGGTAGCTGGCATCGGCCTGCACTGCCGCTTGGTTGATACTGTAGTCGAAGGTGGAAGCTGAGTACTCGTTGCGCGTCGTTTTGAGGTTGAAGCCGTAGCGGCTGTAGGTGCCTGTGAGTGTGCCCGCCAGCTGCGGGCTAAAGGTGTGCTTCCATTTCAGGGCGGCCGCCGTGTTGCGATACTCATAGATGGTATCGCTGGCCAGCCTGAACCGGTCATGGCTGAAGTAGCCAGTGGCCGAAAGCGAGTTCTTATCGTCTAGGTCGTAGGTGAGGTAGGCGCTTAGGTCGTAGAAGGACGCTGCACTGTTTTTGAGGGTGGGGCTGGGTACTTGGTGCAGCAGCCAGTCAGAATAGGAGGTGCGGCCGCTCACTAGGAAAGAGCCTCTAGCGGGCGCGTCTTCCTGGGTGCGCGGGCCCAGCGGCCCTTCCAGCTCCAGGCGGCTAGTCAGCAGCCCAATCCCGCCCGAGCCACCAAATTTCTTGCGGTTGCCTTCGCGTCCCTCAATCTCCAGCACCGAAGCCAGGCGCCCGCCGTAGCGCACCGGAATAGCACTTTTGTACAGCTCGGCCGACTGCACCGCATCGGGATTGAAGGCCGAAAAGAAACCGAATAAATGTGCCGGGTTGTAGATGGTGGCACCATTAAACAGCACCAGATTTTGGTCGGTGCCGCCGCCGCGTACACTAAAGCCCGTGCTGCCCTCGCCAATAGTTTTTACGCCGGGCAGCGCCGTTACCACCCGCAAGATATCAGCCTCGCCAAACACCGTGGGCACTTGCTTGATGACCTTGATATCAAGCTTCTGCACGCCCATTTGCATGCCGCGCACGTTGCCCTCTTTCTGGCCCTGCACCACTACTTCGCGCAGCGAGGTCACATCAGATAGCACCTCCAGGTCGAGGCGACCGCTGGCGTGCACCCAGATTTGCCGCCGCGTGGGACGGATACCTAGGCCCCGAATAGTGAGGTTGTGGCGGCCCACCGGCAGCGTAAGCGAGTATACTCCTTTCGTGTCGGTAGCCGTGCCGATGTTCGGAGAATCTATAAATACCGCTACGCCCGGCACAGGTTCCTTATTGGTGCGTACCACGCCCGTTATTATAGCTCGATTGCCAGTAGGGGCGGCCTGCCGTGGCCCTATCTCGTACACCCTAAACTCAGACGTGCCCACTTCGACAGGCCGGCCGATTCGCGTTGGGGCCTGGTCCCCTCCCGCAACGACGGGCGGGCTGCCACTGACTGGAGCAGCCGGAAAAAAGTCATCCAATAAGCGCGTTTGCAGCGGATAATTAGGGGTAATAAATACCCGGTTGGTGGCTTCGTCGATGGCGAAGTGCAGCGAAGAATGCTCAAAAACCTGCTTAAGCACGGTTACCAGCGGCAAGCCGTCGGACTGCACCTGCACCGTTACACTGTCCAGCACTGCCGGGTCGAAATAAAACCGATATGGCGTCTGGGCCTCTACGCGTTGTGCAAACTGCTCGAAGCGCAAATTGCGAAAGTCCCCGCTGATGGGCGGCGAGCCTTGCTGAGCGAGGGTAGGGTAGCTGCCAGCCAATAATCCAGCCAGCAGAATGACAAAGTAAAGTCGGGTCATAGCAAGCAAACAGGAGAGCGGAAAACCACGAGCGTCGGCATTCGGCCGCCGCCCAGGCACGGGCGGGCCAACTGCGGGGTGCTAGGGCAGGGTATAGTAGTAGCGGAGGGCTTTCACGGCCGACGCCTCGCGCTGCGCGGCCGAAAAGCGTAGCTTTTGCTGGCGGGCGTAGCGTTGCACCTCAGCTCGATGTGCTGGCAGCAGTGCCAACAGGTCTTTTAGGCGGCTCATTTCTACCGCAGTGCTGCCCGAGCGGGCAATGAGTTTGTCAACCTGCTTGAACTTAAAAGCCAAGCTTTGATTTTCGGTTGTTTGCAGCAAATACTTGACGTGGCGAGCCAGCAGGCTCACCGGTCCTGGTTGCAGCAACTCGTAAAAGCCGGTAGGAAGCACGGCGCTCGCCGAGGAGTCGCCTAGCACATGAACAAAATGCCGGTCTTGGATAGAAAAATCGGTGAGTGCTTCTGGCACCAGCATGATGTTGGCCACTTGGTTGGGGTAGGTGAGCACCACCCGGTCAAGCACTAGGTCATAGCGCAGCGGCACTTGCTGAAAGTAAGCGTTGCGATAGGTAACGGTACCAAGCTGCGGCTCGGCGCTCACAAAGAACTGGTGCCCAATTGCGCCCGGCTTGGTGGGGTCCACGTACTCGGGGCCGCTGAATAATACCGACTCTGCCTGCGTTGCCTTAGTGTAATGCTGCGTAGCGGCCTCCACCGCCGCAGCTAGGGCTACTGAGTCGGCGGTGGTCGGGGCCTGCGCCCACGTATGATAGGGCAGCGCCAAAGCCAGGCAGCAGGCGCCCATACACAGTAATCGGTGCATCATGCAAAAGCTAAAAAGGCGGGATTGCCACGTTTTAGCTTTGCCCATTCAGGGCGGCCTCCTAAAACTGACTGCGCAATATATTCACAGAAAGCTCACTGTCAGCGCGTGGCCTATGCACCTGCTCTAGGTCTTGCTGTGGGCTATGACTAAGCGAAAACCTTTCTGCGCAACGACCTAGGTAGCAATTGGGTTGATAGCTAGCAAGTACCTAGGCCTATCGCTTAGCTTTGCTACATGGGCTGCGCCTGCGCAAGTTTCTGGTAGTAAGCGCAAAAGTCGGTGAGCGGACACACGCTGCATTTGGGTGTGCGCGCCACGCAGATGTAGCGGCCGTGCAAAATCAGCCAGTGATGGGCTTTGGGTATTAGCTCCTGTGGCGTGTACTTCACCAGGCCTTTTTCCACAGCTAGCGGCGTGGTGGCCGTTTTGGGTACTAGCCCCAGGCGGTGCGACACCCGAAATACGTGCGTGTCTACGGCCATTGCGGGCTGGTTGTAGATAACCGAGACTACCACGTTGGCCGTTTTGCGGCCCACGCCCGGCAGGCGCTGTAGCTCCTCAATGGTGCTAGGTACCTCACCCCCAAATTCTTCGATGAGCAGCTTCCCTAGGCCAGCTAGGTGCTTCGCTTTGTTGTTGGGGTACGAAACACTGCGGATAAACGGAAAAATATCCTCGGCCGAGGCCGCACCCAGCTCGGCGGCGGTCGGAAATTGCTCCAGCAGCGCGGGCATCACCTGGTTCACGCGCTTGTCGGTGCACTGCGCGCTCAGCACTACGGCCACAATAAGCTCGTAGGGGTTGCGGTAGGCCAGCTCGGTGCGCGGCTCGGGATAATGCGTAGTGAAATAGTCGAGAAACCGGCGAAACCGTTCGGGGCGAGTCATACCTAATGCAAAAAGTGCGCAAACTACACGCACGCCAACATACAAGGCCTACGCTGCCGAGCAGGTAGGCACTCGTAGTTGCGAGGCCGTAATTAGCGCACTTCCCGTAAGTGATTTAGCGTAAAAATGTTCGCGAATATTGGAGAATGTTAGCGGTGGTAGATGCTTTAGGTTCGCGGGCCAAGCCATTAAGAGCTTGCTGCGCAAGGAGTAAGTCGGCACACGCTACTGCCAGCTCGGGGTCGTGCAGTAGCGCGTCTTCAACTTCGTGTTGTTCGTCAGCTGGCAATTCGTTGTACACGTAGCGAAGCAGCGTCGGGTGGGGTAATGTTTGTATCATACAAAAGGGAATGTGCGGCCATCTTCTTCCGCAAATTGATAAGCGCATAGCGCATCCGGCCTAGGGCCGTATTGATGCTGACGCCGGTTGCGTCGGCAATTTCCTGAAAGCTCATATCGCCGTAATGGCGCATGAGCAGCACTTCCTTTTGCGCTGCCGGTAGCTCCTGAATGAGCTGACGCAGTTGCGCATGACTTTCCTCGCGGCCGAGTATATCGTCGGCCGGCTCTTCTGAAAGGTGTAACGAATTAGCTAGCCCGATGTTGTCATCGAGACTCGTTTGGGGCGCTCTTTTTGCGCGCCGGAAAGCGTCGATGGCTAAGTTGTGGGCAATGCGGCACAGCCACGAAGCAAATTTGCCTTCGTCTTGGTATCGTCCGCTTTTGAGGGTATGGATGGCCTTAATAAAGGTATCCTGGGTGAGGTCGTCGGCGACATCCTGGTCGCGCACGACGAGGTGAATAGTCGTGAAGACCCGCGCCTGATGGCGCTGGAGCAGCTGGGCAAAGGCCGACTCGTGGCCAGCCAAATAAAGGGCGATGAGCGCGGAATCGCTCGGCTGCAAGGGTTCCATAAAGGACTACGGGTTAGGAGAACGTAGAGCTTAGGTCGATAGTATGCAGCTAAGGGTAAAAAAGAAAGGAGTGAGCAGTAGATGAAGCTCGCGATAATCGAGCCAAATGTAGCAGCCTAGCCGCGAGTAATGCAAGGGCGGTAGTTGGCGAGCAAAAAATAATATCTCTAAAACCTGGGGGAACCACCAAGCTATTCGAGGTCCTAGCCAACACCCCGGTGCAGTCGGCAAACAGGCCGTGGAGCATAGCCGGGTGGCTTAAGCACTAAGTAGTTATTCGCAGCAACTATTACCTAGGTGCCTGAGCATAGCTAGTGCAAGTTAAGCACGCGGCCGCTAATTACAAGGTGCCTTCAGACCCAAATGACCGCTTGCCTAGGGCGCGCGTATATAGGGCCGGCCCAGAGCCCCAGCAGGTTGGGGCCCCAGGAGCCACCCCTGCTGTGCTTACGTATATCGCGCTTCACTACTGGGCCGGCGCCGGCCACGAATTCAACGACTTGCGAAGCCAGTTGCCAGCAGGTACGCCGCTGCTAGCGCCTGACCTGCCGGGCTTCGGAGCACAAGAGGCACCCGCAGGCTTTGACTACTCGGTAAAGGCATACACTGATTGGGTAGCTGACCTGCTAGTGGCGCACAAGCTAGAAGAGTACGTGCTGATTGGGCACAGCATGGGTGGCAAAATAGCGCTGGCGCTAGCTGCTCGCCAGCCGGCGGGGCTGCGGGGCCTGGTGCTGTTGTCGCCTTCGCCGCCCACACCCGAGCCCATCAGCGACGAGGACCGAGCGGCGAGCCTAGCCGCCTATGGTCAGCGCCTCGAAGCCGAAAAAACAGCGACCAAAATCATGATTCGCCCGGTGTCGGCGGCCGTGCGGCAAGAAGTTATTGCCGACAACCTCCGTACCAGCCAGGCGGCCTGGAACGCTTGGCTAGAGCACGGCTCAAAAGAAGATATTTCAGCCCTCATGCCCAATATTCAGGTGCCATGCTGCCTGCTGGTGGGCGACGCTGACCATGCTATCCCGCTGGCTGCGCAGCAGCAGCAAACACTGCCGCTGCTGCCCGCTGGCTCGCCGCTGGTGGTGGTGCCAGGGGCCGGCCACCTACTACCCCTCGAAGCGCCTGATATGGTTCGGGAGGCTGTCTTAAAAATCACTGCCGCATGACCTACCACAACCCGGTGCTCGACGCCGACTTTCCGGACCCCAGCGTGCTGCGGGCGCCCGACGGCTACTACTACGCCTACGCTACCCAGACCAAGCGTGCGGGCCAGATTCTGAATTTTCAGGTGGCGCGTTCGCGCGACCTTGCCACCTGGGAGCACCTAGGTGAGGCCCTGCCTACCAAGCCCGACTGGGCCGCCACCAGCCAGCGCTATTGGGCGCCTGACGTGAGCCGCCACCCCGATGGCCGCTACCTGATGTACTACTCGGCGCAGCCCAATGACACGGCCGCCGGCCTTTGCCTGGGTGTGGCCGTGGCCGAGCGCCCCGAAGGCCCCTTTGTAGATAGTGGGCAGCCACTGCTAGCGGGCGGCCCGGGTTTTGAAAATATTGACCCCATGCGCTTTGTAGACCCCGCCGATGAGCGGCAACTGCTGTTCTGGGGGTCGGGCTTTGGGCCGCTGCGCGTGCGCGAGCTGGCTGCCGATGGACTGGCCTTTGCCCCTAGCTCAGAAGCCCAAGTGGTAGTAGCGCCCAGGCCGGCAGCTGGCCCCACGGCCTACGGCCACCTTATCGAGGGCAGCTGGGTGCATTACCGCGCCGGCTGGTACTACTTGTTCTACTCAGGTGATAACTGCTGTGGCCCTGATGCGCACTATGCGGTGCTGGTGGCGCGTGCCCGCCACGCCACTGGCCCCTACCAAACCCTGGCCCAAGCCACTGGTACCGATGGTACCATCCTTACCGAAAACGACCGCTGGCAGGCGCCCGGCCACAACTCGCTCATCATCGACGAACACGGCCAGGACTGGTTGCTCTATCACGCCATCGACCGCCAGCAGCCCACCTTCGACGCTATTAACGATGAGCAGGGCTACTCGCGGCGCGTGATGCTACTGAGTAAAGTGGAGTATACCGAAGAGGGGTGGCCTTTTATCAATGGATAATGAGAGCAATGGGTAATGAGCGTAATAGGAGTAATAAGTAGCTATTACCCATTACACTTACTACCCACTACTCCAACGAGCGGCCGCGGAACAAAATGTATCCTAGGTGCCCGTACACGGCAAAGCGGTGGTGCGGGTCGTCGTAGTAAGTGGCATGCACGGCCAGCGGGCCCACGGGGGTAGTGAAGATGAGGCCGGTTGAGCCGGTGAGGTAAGGGCGGCTAAAGCCTCGATGCAGCTCGGCCAGCTGGTTTACATCCTCAAATGCGTTGAAATTGACGTGCGTGTAAATTTCTGAGCGCCACTCAAAGTTGCCGAATACCGGCTGATTGTAGCGTAGGCCCACGGCCACGTAGCGCGGCGCACGGTAGTGGTCCAGAAACAGCGTGCGCGAATCGACCAGTGGCGTGAATATGGGTGCGCTGGTCAGCGACGAGCGGTAGTTGAGAAAGCGCCCCTGGCTGCTGGCTACCACCTCGCCAAAGTAGCCCCATGCCTGATTCTCGCCCTGCAGCGGTACGTAGCGCTCGTAGGCTGCCCGCAGCTGCAGCCAGTCGTGGTGGCGGCTGGCCTCGGCTTGCAGCAGCGAGGTGGTGCCCGGCGTGTAGGCCTCAGTGCCCGTGACGCCGCGCAGGCTCACCACGTAGCGGCGGCCCGCTATGGCATACTGCTTGCGATTGAGTGAGTTGCGAGCAAAGCGCACGGCTGCCGTGCCGCCCTTGAAAGAGGTGCGCGCCAGCACATCGGTCGAGTTGACTTCCGCCGTGTTCGAGTAGTTATCGATGTTATAGAAAGCCCCTAGGTCGAGTACTACGCGAGCGCGGTAGCGCGGCGAAATCCCAATCTGGCCGCCCACCTTGGTGTCTTGCTGCCGCACCTGGGTGCTTAGCACATCGCGCCCCAGTAAGCCGCCCGTATTCTGGTAGTCCCACTGATTGTAAGTGATTTGGGGCTGCACAAAGAAGGGCACGCGCCCTGGCACATTGACCCGAAAGTTGCCCTGCGCGCCGTTGTAAAAGCGCCCTAGGCTCACGTTGGCGCCCACCGAGTAGAGCAGGCTGCGCAAGTACTTAAACTCTACCCCAAAGTACACATTGTCGATGGGCCGCGTGCTAAGCGCGAAGCCTACCTCAGCTGTCACGTTGTTGTTCTGTTGGGCATCGACCGAAAACACGTAGCCCTGCTGCGCCGCATCGTAGCGAATGCGCGGGTAGATGTTGCGGAAGTAGTCGTCGGCCGCCAGGCGGTAGTAGCCCTCCTCTAGGTCGTCTAGGTTATAGGTTTTGCCCGCACGCCGAAAAAACCGCTCGGCGTAGCCGTTTTGGTCGTCCCGCAGGCCCTGCACCCGCACCTGCACAAAGCGCGGCGTGGGCGCCGCCTGCTGAAAAGCCAGGCGGCGGCGCTGCAAATCCAGGGTATCGACGCGGCGGCCGATGCGCTGGCGAATGAGGGCCAGCTTGCGCTGGGTAGCCGTGTCGCCCCGCCCGATGAGTGTACGCGCCCGGTCGAAGTCGGTAGCCCCGATGCCGTCCAGGTTAGGCTGAATAAAAATGCCGTTGCGGCCCACACTGGTAGTATCGGCCACGTTGGCACCTAGGAATACCAGGGCATTGGTTAGTAGCGCATCGTCCTTCTTAAAGGGGTATTTCTCATACGCTACGTCGCCCACGTTCACCCCGATAATGATGTCGGGCTGAAACTCACGGCGCATCACATCGGTCGGGAAGTTATTGTAGATGCCGCCGTCGAAGAGGTAGCGCCCGTCGGGGTTGCGGATAGGGCGAAAGGCCAGCGGCACGGCCATGGAGTTGCGCACGGCGTCGGCTAGGTTGCCGGCTTTTTGCACCACTTGCGTGCGCGTAAAAATCTCGGCCGCCAGGCAGCGGTAGGGCACAAAGAGCTTATCAAAATTGTAGCCGCTGATAGCTCCAGCAGGTGCCAGCAGCCGAGCAAGGGCCAGGTTGAGGTTAATGTCGTTGACCAAGTTGGGCACCACGCGAGCGTGCAATGCCGAGTCGATGGCTACACCTAGCCGCAGCGCCGAAGGGTCGGGCTCAGCAGTGAGGTAGTTGAAGGTTTTATCCTGAAGCCGCTTGCCCGATACCCAGTACTGAAACTGCGGCGAGAGGACAATTTGCTCAATCTCGCGCGGCGAGTAGCCCGCCGAATACATGGCCCCTACCACGGCCCCCATGCTCGTGCCGATGATGTAGTCTATCGGAATGCCGTTCGCCTCAAGCTGCTTGAGCACGCCAATGTGAGCCAGCCCTTTGGCGCCACCACCGCTCAGTACTAACCCCACCTTTTGAGCGCGCAGCGAGGTAGGGCACCCTAGCAGCAAGAGCAACGCGCAAAGGGTAAAATGTAGTACTTTTATCATATATAAATTGCTGCGTATAGAATTGGCTCTCGCGCCTTACGCCGGAACTGACGAGGTTGTTGCTGGGCTAGGCTAGCCGCATGGGGCAAGGTTATAGTTTTTGTTTAACAAACTGATAATTAGAGTTAAACAACGAAGTAAAAACATCGGTCAGAAGCAACCCCTCTGCTTAACCTGCGTTCCTTATACGTTCTACTCCAATGGCCTCCCTGATGAAGACTCCAACCCCTGCCGACGACGCCAGTAGCACTCCGGCCCGCAAACGTACCAAAACTCGGCCCGCAGCCCGCCGGCGCACCCTCGAAAACACGTACTCCGACCCCGCCCTCCGCGAGCGGCTAAAAGATGAAATTCGCGCCGCCTCCAAAGGTGGAGAACCCGGTACCTGGAGCGCCCGCAAGTCGCAGCTCCTCACGCTGGCTTACCAGAAAGCTGGTGGCGGCTACATCAATCGCCACCCCAACTCCAAGCAAAAAGACCTGAAGGAGTGGACCAAGCAAGATTGGAAAACAGCTGACGGTAAGCCGGCTCGGCGCGCCGGCGGCACCACTCGCTACCTACCCACCAAAGCCTGGAACGAACTAAGTGATGCAGAGAAAAAGGCAACCAATGACAAAAAGAAAGCGGGCTCTAAAGCCGGCGAGCACGTGGTAGCCAACACGGCTGCCGCCAAAAAGGCCCGCAAAAAAGCCGAATAGTCCTCGCCTAGGTCGTGCCCTGGCGCTAAGCACTAAGCAGACCCCAACCTCGGCTATGTACATACGCGGCAAACGCTCACCCTGCCCACGCGCAGTGGGCAGGGTGAGCGTTTGTGCTCATCCTTGGCTTTAGCTCATTAGCATTTCGGCGGCTTGCCTCCCCGTGCCTAGGGCAGCATTCAGCGAAGGGTAGGCTACCCAATCGCCGCAGCGCAGTAGGGCCTCGCCGAGGCGTAGCGGCTGCTGTGGCGGCTGGCCGGGGCCATACACGGGCAAAGCGTGCGGAATATGGTAGGTGCGTACGTGTTGCCACAGCGCCGCTGTGGGTCCAAACCACGCGGCCAGTTCGGTGCGGAGCCGGGCAGTCAGGTCCTCGTCGCTGAGGCTGTGCTCGCCGTGGGTGCTCACCGATACCAGCCCCTGCCCGCTAGGTGCCACATCTGGACTGACTTCGGCCGGAAAAGCTACGTTGTGCACCAGTGTATTGGGGGCCGCGTTGAGGTGCAGCAGGCAGCGCCCGTGGCTGGGTGCTGCGCCCGCCGTGGTAAAATACGTGCAGGTAGTAGCCCGCGCTGCCAGAGTGGTGTCGGCTGCGCCGCCGAGCAGCTGTGCGGCGGCTGGCCCATCGGTAGCCAGCACGGTAGTGGCCGCCCGTAGGGTTTCGCCAGAGGCGAGGCGCACGGCGCGGCCGCCTTCCAGCACTGCCGCCACGGGCGTGTGCAGGCGCACGGTGCCCGCTGGCAGGCGTGCGGCCAACTGCTCGGGCAGCTGCTGTATACCTAGGGCCGGCACGGCCGCATTGCCGCGCGAAAACTGCTGAAACACAAAGGCAAAGAAATTGCTAGCCGTGCCTAGGTCGCGGTCGAGATACACGCCCCCAAAGAAGGGCCGGAAGAAGTTGTTGATAATCTGCTCGCTCCACCCGTAGCGCCGCAAAAAGCTCAGTGTCGTTTCGGCGGGGCGAGCCAGCAGCTGCTCGGGCGACTTGCCTTGCAGCTGGGCAACAAACTTGGCAATGAGCAGCTTGTCTGAAAACGTGCCGACGGGCGAGCTTAGGGCCGCAAAAGCAGCTAGCGGCACGCGCATAGGGTTTTCCAGCACGGTTTCCTTGCCATTGGGTAGCCGGATTACCGCCCCCGATTCGTAGGTTTTGAGTTGTAACGCGCCGTAGTCGAACATGCGCCGCGCCTCAGGGTAGTCGGTCAGCAAAATTTGAAAGCCGCGGTCGAGCCGAAAGCCATCCGGCGTTACGTCGGTGCGCACACGCCCACCCACGGCATCAGACGCTTCGAGCACTACCGACGGGCGGCCCGCACGGTGCAACCAATTGGCACAGGCCAGGCCCGCCATCCCGGCGCCAATGATGATAACAGGGTACTCTTCAGTCATTAGCTTAAAACAGATTCACCAACAAACACACACCAACCGGCGGCCGGCTACTATCGCCGGTGACCTACTTACGCAAAACGCGCTACCTAGGACGAGAATGCTGTGCCGTGGCTAGAACACTAAGCCAACGGCTATACAGCTTGGCCGCTGCAATAAAAACAGCGCTGTGTTACCCGCCGCCCGCTCGCTACTTGCTCGCGGCCGGCACCTAGGCGAGGATGAATGAGCCGGCCCCCACAACTTCTAAAAGAGTTTGGGCATCTTGTGCTCCTTCCACTTCTTACGCGTTTTCAGAGTATAAAACTCGCCTACGCCGTCGCGCTCCAGCGTCACTTGCCAGGCCCCCAGGACCTGGCCGGTTTGCCGGCCCACGGCGCGCAGGCCGGGGTGCTGGGCTTGCAGCAGCTTGGCCTCGGCAGCGGTAAGGTCGCGGCCTGGCTGGCCGTGGCAGCGCAGGCACAAGTTATTGCGCAGCACAATAGGCCGCTGGTAGTAAAACGTATCGGCTGCCGGGCGGCCAATGAGGCGTAGCGTATCGGGCTGCAAGCCCGCCGCCGTCACGGCCGCTGGAGTGGCCCCGGCGGCGCTGGGCTGCCACTCCACTCGGCGCGGCTTGACGCGCCACTTGTGCGCCATCGAATCGACGGCCGGGTAGGTCTGTGGGCGGCAGAAGTTGGCGGCCTTGGCCACACCGCCCGCCGCCAACTCACGAGCTAGGGTGCGGCGCAGCAGCGTGTCGGCGTAGGCCGTGAGCGAGTCGCCAGCCCAGCGCGTAGCGTGCAGCAAATCGTTGGGCGTAATGCGCTTAACTTCCCAGTTAGCTGTCTCTTCAGCTATTTGCTTGGTGCCAGGCAAATGCTTTATTTGGTCGGGCCGGCAGCCAGCCAGCGCCAGCAGCAGCCCTAGGGCGTAGGTCAGATTGATTTTCGACAAAATCATACTGCTGCCAACTGCTGAGCCCCCCCGAAGGTTGCGGAATAATGAAATAGTAGCTTAGACTACCAAGCCCAAGCTACCTGCTCATTTACCGTAGCAGCCACTCGCGCAGGGCTTCGTAGCTAGGCGCGAGCGGTACGCTTTGCTTGGGTTTTTCCAGAAGGTAGTGCAGGGCAGTGGGTAGCTCTACCTTACGGCCGATGAGCGGCTCAACTACCTCCGGAAACTTGACCGGGTGGGCCGTGGCCAGCAGAAAGCCCGCCGCGGCAGGGTACTCGCGCAGGTAGCTTTCGAGGGCAAAAAATGCTACCGCCCCGTGCGGGTCGAGCAGATAGTCATGCTCGGCCTGCACCCGCTGAATGGTAGCGCTGGTGTCGGCATCGCTCACAGTATAGCCGTTGAGTAGCTGGCTGATGGTGGCGTGCTCGTGCTTGAACAGCTCCAGAATACGCACGAAGTTGCTGGGGTGGCCCACATCCATGGCGTTAGAAATGGTCGCCACGGCCGTTTTGGGCGTGAAGGTGGCCGTGCGCAGGTAGTCGGCGCCCGCGTCGTTGGCGTTGCAGGCCGCGATGAAGTGGCCCACCGGCAGCCCCGAGGCGTGGGCCAGCAGCCCCGCACACAGGTTGCCAAAGTTGCCGCTGGGCACCGCTACCACTGGTGGTGCGGCCGGCGCCCACTGCTGCATCGCAAACAAATAGTACAGCTGCTGCGGCAGCCAGCGCGCCACGTTGATGGAGTTAGCCGACGTGAGCGTGCGCCGGCTGGTCAGGCCTTCGTCCAGAAACGCTTGCTTCACTAGGCGCTGGCAGTCGTCAAAGTTGCCTTCAACTTCTAGCGCCGTAATATTCTGCCCTAGGGTCGTGAGCTGCAATTCTTGCAGCGGGCTCACCTTGCCCGAAGGGTACAGAATGACTACCTCCACCCCCGGCACGCCCAAAAAGCCGTGCGCTACGGCCCCACCTGTATCGCCGGAGGTGGCCACCAGCACCGTCACCGGTGCGGTTTCGCCCTTCGAAAAGTACCCTAGGCAGCGGCTCATAAAGCGGGCGCCTACGTCCTTAAACGCCAGCGTCGGCCCATGAAACAGCTCCAGCGAGCTAATGTGCTCGGCCACTGGCACCAGCGGAAACCCAAAATTGACCGTTTCGGCACAAATGCGGCGCAAGTCAGCTTCCGCGATGGTGTCACCCACATAGGGCCGCATTACTTCGTAGGCAATATCGGCCTGCGACAAATTGGGTAAGTCGCGCAGAAACTCTGCCGAGAACTGCGGAATGCTTTCGGGGAAATACAGGCCGCCATCCGGCGCCTGCCCAGCGATGGTAGCGGTGCGAAAATCAACGGGCGGCGACTGGCGGTTGAGGCTGTAGTAAAGCATTGGTACTTTAAATATGCGTTAGTCATGCAGCGCGCAGCGAAGCATCGCGCACGTTTCGTCGTTAGCGTAAGAGTTTATTGCGCCACGCGAAATGCTTCGCTACGCGCTGCATGACAATTAGTAATCTTATTCTATCGACACCACCCTGGCGCCCTCGCTCGCAATTGGCCCCACGTGCAGGTGGTACTCGATGCCCATTTTCTGGTACACGCGGCCCATGGCCTCGGCCGCGGCGTGCGCCGTGGCTTCGTCCTGGTTTAGCATGAAGATGGAAGGGCCCGAGCCTGAGATACCACCACCTAGGGCCCCCGCTACCAGGGCACGTTGCTTGGCATCGGCCAAGCCAGGGATGAGGGCGGCCCGCGCCGGCTCCACAATGTAGTCTTCTAGCGCCCGGCTAATCAGCTCATGGTCATTAGTTAAGAAGCCGGCGACCAGGCCGCCTACGTTAGCCCATTGGCGCACCGCCAGCGACAGCGGCACCTGAGTCGGCAACACGGCGCGAGCTTCCCGGGTCTTGACTTCAAACTGCGGGTGCACCACCGCTACCCACAGCGGCGGGGCTGGCAGGGCCACTACATCGAGCACCGGCTGCACCGCCCGCACCAGCGTGAAGCCGCCGCACACGGCCGGCGCGATGTTGTCGGCGTGGCGCACGCCCGAGGCTACGGCCTCGCCATACATGGCTAAGTCCACCAATTTCTTATTATCAAAGCGGTTGCCCAGCAGCGCATTGGCCGCCACCACAGCGCCCGCGGCACTAGCTGCACTGCTGCCAATGCCGCTGCCCGGCCGAATGCCTTTCATAATCTCTACCTCAAAC
>Ga0265798_10001503_pt1 | contig 36218 bp, 30 predicted proteins | sample P3T30metagenome_FD_192430 | JGI IMG/M metagenome (GOLD analysis project Ga0265798, IMG submission 192430) | Plant litter microbial communities from East Loma Ridge, Irvine, California - P3 T30 | ecosystem: Environmental > Terrestrial > Plant litter > Unclassified | place: USA: California...
ATCTATATCGAGGGGCATGGCGGCCATCACGGCGGCGCGTGGAAAGTCGCGTACGCCGATTTCGTGACCGCGATGATGGCGTTCTTTCTGCTGTTGTGGATCGTCGGTGCGACCACCGAGAAGCAGCGCAAGGGCATCGCCGATTACTTCGCGCCAACCATCCTTAATACGCGCTCGCTCGGGATCGGCGGCGGCGGGCTGTTCGGTGGCGAATCGATCCTCGACAAGAATCGCATCGGGCCGAAGCCGGGCCAGACCAGCATGGCACAGCTTGCGATTCCGGATGCCGGACTCGGCGGGCCGTCGGCGGGGACGGGGCCGAAGGGCTCGCTGAAGAGCCGCGATGCGCTGACGAAGGAAGACCAGAAGAACTTCCAGGCGCTGCGTCGGCGCGTGCTCGGCGAGATGTCGGGCAATGCGAAACTGTCGCGTCTGCAGAACCATGTCCGCTTCGTGCCGACGCAGGACGGCATGCGGATCGATCTGGTCGACGACGCAGACTACTCGATGTTCGCACTCGGCACGACCGCGCTCGATCCGGAGGCGTCGGCGTTGATCGGCATGATCGCGGGATCGGTGCAGGGCATGCAGAACCCGATCATGATCCGCGGCCATACCGACAGCGTGCCGTATGGCGACCCGCGCGCGATGAACAACTGGATGCTCTCGTCCGGTCGAGCCGAGGCGACGCGGCGGCGGCTGTTGTCGGGTGGTACGCCCGAGCAACGGTTCGAACGGATCGAAGGCGTCGCCGACCGCGAACCGCTGATCGTGAAAGACCCCGCCGACCCGCGCAATCGCCGCGTCGCGATCACGTTGCTCTACAGGCGTGGGATCTTCGCCAAGTAACGCCGCCGCCTTCCCACGGTATGCGCAACAAAAAAGGACCGGTGCCGCGAGGCGCCGGTCCTTTTTGTCGTCACTGGCTGCGTCGCTTATTCGGCGGCGGCGGCAGTGTCCGTCTTGCGCTTGCGCGTCGTCGTCTGCTGGGCAGGCGCCGATTCGGTCTTGCGCGGGCCGGGCTTGCGTCCGAGGCCGATCTTCTTCGCCATCGCACGACGGCTCTCCGAGTAGTTCTCGGCGACCATCGGGTAATCGGGCTTCAGGCCGTAGCGTTCGCGGTACTCGGCCGGCGTCATGCCGTGCGTCGCGAGGTGACGGCGCAAGGTCTTGTACGACTTGCCGTCGATCATCGAGATGATGTGATCCTTCGACGCGAGCGATTTGCGTGCCGTTACGGCAGGCGTGTGTTCCGCGGCAGCTTCGACCGGAGCAGCTTCGATCGTGGTGCCGAGCAACGTCGCGACGGTCTCATGCATCTTGCCGAGAAACGCGGGAACGTCATCAGCCGAACTCCGGGTATTCGGGTTGCCGAGCCATGCGATCGTCAATTCTGTTGCCAGCTCGACGGCATTCAGGTCGGTGGTATCTTCGGCCATAGTATACTCCATTGTCTGCGGACGCCGTAACGGCGTGCGACATTGGGTTCAACCATCCAGATACGTTTTCAGCACATTAAATTGTAAAAATCGACATTGGAAGCGCGAACGGTTGAAGATCGGTTCATTTTGGCTGCTCGCAATTCAAGTTTCCGAGCATGAACAAAGCAAGCACAGTGAAGATATCATCGGGCGCTGACGGCTGGACGCCTGTCGTCGCGGCGGATAGAACTCGGGTGACGGTCGCGTGCGTATCGTCGGCCGCGTCGATAGCTATCGCGCAACCTGTTCGGCACGTGTCGTAGCTGCGATGCATCCTATCGAGAGAGTTTCCGCATGCTTTCAGGTCCCGACGGCGCGAACCGATCCGAACGCGCGAACCGATCCTCCGGCATGGGCGGGACCGCGAAGGCGCTGTCGAAGGCGGACGCCTATTCGGGCAGCGACTGGCTCGCCAAGCTCGGCAAGGGCAATGCGGACGACGACGCGCCGATGCTGAGAAGCGTCGGCGATCGCCTGATGCCGCTGCGGATCGCGATCATCGCGCTGATTTCCCTGGTGATGCTCGGTCCGATCATGACCAATGTCGAGGGCGGCAATGGCGGCGACGGGAGCGCCATACGACAGATCGGCTATCTCGCGATCCTGGCCGGCACGATCTTCGCGATCCGCCCCTCGGCGAGTCCGAAGTCGCTGGTCGCGTTCACCTGGCCGATGCTGCTGGCACTCGCATGGTGCTGGATCAGCGTATCCTGGGCGCTCGACCCGGGCACCGCATTCCGCCGTGTATTCCTGACGACGCTGGTCGCGTGGATGGTGTTCAGTCTCGTCCGGCACGGCGGCTATCAACTGAACGTCGACCTGCTTCGCTATTCGCTGCTCGCCGCGATCCTGATCTCGTATCTCGTGGTCGTGCTGGATCCGATGGTAGGCATTCATCTTGCGGGCGAAGAGCAGGCGATGGCGCTGATCGGCAACTGGCGCGGCTTTCTCGGCCACAAGAACTTCGCCGGCGCGGTGTGTGCGTTGTGCATCATCATGTTCCTGTTCGATGCGAAGCGGATCCGACCGACGATCCGCATCTTCGCGATCCTGGTGGCGGGATATTTCCTGTTCCGGTCGCAGTCGAAGACGTCGGGCGGCATGGTGGTGCTCGCCTCGGTCGGCGGCATCGTCTTCGAGACGGTCAGCATCCGCCTGCGTCGCTACATCATCCCGATCCTGATGATCGTCGGGTCGGTTTTCTGGTTCCTGACCAGCGCCTATGCCGACATGGTCCAGTCCAACTTCCTCCAGCCAAAGGCATTTACCGGCCGCGGCCAGATCTGGGGGGCGCTGCTGAACTATGCCGGCGATCATCCCCTGCTCGGCGCAGGCTTCGGGTCGTTCTGGAACATCGAGGGCAGCAGCCCGGTGTTCGAATACGGCCATGGCTATGTCACCAAGATCACCGTCGGCCATTCGGGGTATATCGACCAGCTCGTGACGGTCGGTATTCCAGGCGTACTGCTGATGGTCTTCGCGATGGCGGTGTGGCCGTTGGGGAGGCTGCTCGCGAGCGCGGACGTCGCGAAGGGGCGGGGCGCGCTGATCTCGGCGATGCTGATGTTCTGCATCGGCCACAACATCACCGAGAGCGGCCTGTTCGAGCGCGACGGCATCGTCAGCACGATCTTCTTCTTCGCGGTCGCGCTCGCGCATTATTGCACGATGGACGACAAGCGGACGGCGCCGGTGAAGCAGGCTGGCGACGACGTCATGCGCGAACTGCGTCGCCGCAAGCGCAAGCATCGCCCGGTGCTTACCGCGGGCGAATGACCGGGTGACGTGCGAGGATCGTCGCCAGCGCAGCCTGTGCGCCGGCCGGCGTGAAGTGCGAATGATCGAAGTGTAGCGGCGTGCCGTCAGCGGTGGTCAGGCGGCAGGTCGTGCCGGTGCACTCCGTGTCGATGGCAGAGGCGTAATCGGCGCCCGCTGCGCGGACCGGCCCGGCCATCGCGCGATCGAGCGCGATACGGTCCATCAGTCGAAACCCGTCCGCGAGCGTCGGGTCGCCGTCCGCGTCCGATCGCACGATCAACGCAGGCAGGTCCGCGTCGTATTCGACCGAGGGCCCGATCACCAGGACCCGCGTTCCTCGCGTCCGCAGCCAGCGGATCGTATCGAGCAACGCTGGCTGTTCGAAGTCTAGCCACCGTGCGGACAGCACGACCGTGTCGATCCGCTTGAAATTCAGTGTGCCGAACGCGGCATCCATGGTCGTGCGACAGGTCGGCAGGCCCTTCCCGTGCAGTAGCGGCCGACAGCCCGCCGCGGTCACCTGCACCATGTTCGCGCTCGGCAGCAGCGTGTGCAGCGCCTGCGAGAAATGCGCACCGTGGCTGTCGCCGAACAGCGCGATGTTGGGCTTGGTCGCCGATAATCGCAGGCAATCGGGCGAGAAGCCGCGGCCGGTCGGCAGGACGAAGCAGCGATCGGTGCTGAATTGCCGTTTGCCCGCCTCCGTCGAGTCCCAGCCGAGATAGCTGGCGGCCAGCGCCTGACGCGGCGAGAGTGGCCGAATGTCGTCGGCCCTGGCGGCGATCGTCAGCCCGGCGATCGCCAGCGCCGCAAGCAGCACGACCGCGACGACATGCGGGACGAGCCCCGATCCACTACGCCAACGCCTGCTCGCCGGGCGCTCTATCAGCGCAAAGCTCAGCCAAGCTGCGCCAAGCGATGCGCAGAGCAGTCCGAAAGTCTCGACCGGCGCGAGCGTCGAGCCATGCCGGATCGAGTAGAAGGCGATGATCGGGCGATGCCAGAGATACGCCGAATAGGAGATCAATCCGATCGCCCGCAGCGGCCATGCCCCGAGCAGTCGTGCCGTCGGACCCTCGCCGCCATACGCCAGCAGCACCGCGGCCGCGACCGCGGGGGGCAGCGCGAAGGGCACGGGAAACGGCCAGCCGCTGCTGATCGCGATGCAACTCGCGGCGATCACTGCGATGGCGAGGATGCACAGGGTCGCTCGGATCGATCGGTTCGCGATCGTCGGTACGGCGCCAAGCGCGACCAGCGCGCCAAGCGACAATTCCCAGATTCGCGCGGGCAGCAGGAAGAACGCAGCGGAAGGGTAGGTCGTCGCCAGCCATCCTCCGATCGCGAACGAGGCGAGTGCGAGGCTGGCGATGACCTGCGCGAGACGCTGCCGGGAGAGCCCCCGGAGCGACCACAGAAGCAGCGGGTAGAGCAGGTAGAATTGCTCCTCCACCGCGAGCGACCAGGTATGGACGAGCGGCTTGGCGTCGGACGCCGCCGCGAAATAGTCCGACGTCAGGTAGAAATAGAAATTCGACCCGAACACGCTGGTCGCCGCCGCGCTGCGTCCGAGATCGCGCAACTGGTTGGGCAGCAGGAGCACGCAGCCGAGCGCCAGCGTGACGGTCATCATCACGAGCAGCGCAGGCAGGATGCGGACGATCCGGTGGCGATAGAAGCGCGCGATCGAGAAGCGCTCCTCGGCGATGTCGCGCACCATGATCGCGGTGATCAGGAACCCGGAAATCACGAAGAAGATGTCGACCCCGACGAACCCGCCCCGCAACTTCGTCACGCCGCAGTGCAGGAGCAGGATGGGCAGGATCGCGAGCGCGCGCAGTCCGTCGATATCCGGCCGATAGCGGAGCGCGCGTCCGTCCTGCGGCGCGGGCGTTCGCGTGCCTGCGGTCGCAGCCGATCCTGTCGCTATGCTCTCGCTCACCTGTACCGACGCCCCCACTTGCGCCGTCGGTCTATAGCGGGTGGCGGCATGCTGCTAGGGCCGGCATGGACGTGCCTGCCGGGCGTTGCTACGCGCAGACGGCGGCGGGGGGCGGATCATCTGGTGACGGGTACGAACGACGAGCCTTCGCAAGCGGCGGGTGCGCCGCGCCTTCGGGTGATGCACGTCATCACGCATCTCGACATGGGCGGTGCCGAGAACGTCGCGCTGGGGTTGATCGATGCCCTGCGCGACCGGGTCGAGTTCTCGCTGTTCGCGGTGCTGCGCCAGTCGCCGTTGAGCAAGGTCGGGCAGGACATGGTCGAGCGGCTGGCGCGCTGGGGCGTGCCGTTCCGGTTCGGCACGGCGCGCGGCTTCAAGTCGGGTGGCGTGGTCTTTGCGGCGCGCTCGCTCGCGCGTGCGGTCGCCGAACAGCGGCCCGACCTGATCCATGTCCATACCGAGATACCGGAGCTGACGCTGGCGGTGGCGGGGCTGATCTCGCGGCGTGTCCGCCGCACGCCGTTGCTGCGCACCGTCCACAATAGCGAGTTGTGGATCGCCTGGGGCGGCATCGGCCGATGGGTGACGCAGCGTCTCGCCAAGGGCGATGCGGTGGCGGTGTCGCGTAACGCCGCCAACGCTGACGCGGCGATCGTCACGCGCGGGCGCCGACCGCTCGCCGACGTCATCTACAACGGCGTGTCGCCACCGGCGGCTTTTCCGATCGTGCGGGAAGAGGGCTCGGTACGCCTGTTGTTCGCGGGACGGCTCGTCCACCAGAAGGGCGCCGACCTGCTGCCTGCCATCCTCCGCGAGGCCCACGCGCGAACGATGCGCCGCGACGTCGTGGTGACGATCGCCGGCTCCGGCGCAATGCGAGACGCGGTGGCGCAAGGATTAGCGGAGGGCCTGGAGGGCTGGGACGTTCGGATGACTGTGCCGATCGAGCGCCTGTCCGAACGCCTGCAAGAGTATGACGCGGTCCTGTTGCCGTCGCGGTTCGAAGGGTTCGCGCTGCTCCCACTCGAGGTATTGATGGCAGGCATCGCGCTGGTGACGACCGACGCTCCAGGCCTCGATGAGGCGATCCCGGCCGACTATCCGTTCAAGGCCCCAGTCGACGACGTCGCGGGGATCGGCGCGCAACTGGCGGCGGTGATCGACGATCCCGCGGCCGCACGCGAGACCGCGGCACGTTACGGCGCAGACCTCGCCCGCAGCTTCAGTCCAGAGGCGATGGCGTCCGCGTATCTGGCACGCTATCGCTCGCGTGGGGATACGGGGGCAGAGTGACGGTCGCAATCGGGATCAAGGCGCTGAACGAGGCGGCGCATATCGACGCCGCGATCGGCAGCGCGCGCGCCGCACTCGACCGTGTCGGCGGCGGTCTGGTTGTGCTCGCGGACAGCGGATCGTCCGACGCGACGATAGAACTGGCGCAGGCACATCCCGGCACGCGGATCGCGCAGCTCGCCGATCCTGCCGAGCGGTCCTGCGGCACGGGGGCACAACTCGCGTTCCAGGCTGCGTCCGAGACCCCCGGCGTCGACTATTTCTACCTGCTCGACGGCGACATGGTCCTCGACCCCGGCTTCCTCGAAGCGGGCATCGCCTTCCTCGATGCAAAACCCCGCCACGCCGCGGTCGGTGGCCGGGTGCGCGAGGTCAACACCGACAGCATCGAGTTCGAACTGCGCGCGCGCAACGATCGCGTGAAGGGAAGCGCGGTGGCGGGCGATGTCGACCGGCTCGATTGCGGCGGTCTGTACCGCGTCGCCGCCGTGCAGCGCGTCGGGCATTTCGCGGACCGCAACCTCCACGCGTTCGAGGAATACGAGCTCGGCGCCCGGTTGCGCGCTGACGGCTGGCGACTGGCGCGGATCGACGTGCCCGCGGTCGAGCATCACGGGCACGCGACCGGCGGCTACCAGCTGATGTGGCGACGGTTGCGCACCGGCTATGCCGGCGGGCCGGGCGAAGTGATCCGCGCCGCCTGGGGGCGCCCACACTGGGCGCAGGTCCTGCGCGGGTTCGCCCAATTGCGCTACAGCGTGATCGTCTATGGCTGGTGGCTGGCGATGCTCGTCGCGCTGGCGATGGGGCAGGGGATCGCCCTGCTTGCGGTCGTGCTGCTGCCCTTGGCGTTCCTGACGATGCGCCGCCGGAGCCTGCGAGTCGGGATCTACTCGCTGGTGACGTGGAACGTGATCGCGATCGGCATGCTTCAGGGCCTCGTACGAGCCCGCCGCCCCGCCGGTGCGCCCGTTGCCGCGCGCGACCTGTCCGCGCCGGAGCGATGAGCACCGCGTCCGGCTATCTCGGCAAGTTCGTCTGGACCGCGGGCACCTTCGTCGTGTCCGCCGGGCTGAAGTTCGGGCTCAACATCGTCCTTGCCTATCTGCTCGCGCCGGAAATCCTGGGCGTGATGGTGGTCGTCAACGCGATCCGGCTCGGCGTCGAATTGCTGACCGATGTCGGGATCGAGCAGAACATCATCCACCACCGCGACGGGCTCGGCCGCCAGTTCCGCGACACCGCCTGGACGCTGCAACTGCTGCGCGGCGTGCTGTTGAGCCTGGTCTTCCTGATCGCCGCGCCGTTCCTCGCGCACGCTTACGGCATCGACGTCCGCATCTTCCTGGTCGCGGCGCTGTCGCCGATGATCGGTGGCGCGCACTCGACCGCGATCTTCGTGCTGGTCAAGCAGATGGAGGTCCGCCGCCGCAACCTGTTCGAACTGTCGTGCGAGGCGCTGGCGTTCGCGGTGCAGGTCGCGCTGGCGGCATGGCTACGCTCGGTCTGGGCGCCGGTCATCGGCCTCGTCCTCGCGGTCGCGATCCGCTCGGCGCTGAGCTACCTGCTGCCCGATCCCGGCCAGCGCCTCCGGTTCGACCGCGAAATCGTCCGGCGGATCGTCCATTTCGGCAAGTGGATCGCGATCACCTCGCTGGTGATGTACGCCGCGACCAATCTCGACCGGCTGTATCTCGGCCGGGTCGCGCCGCTCGCGCTGCTCGGCATCTACGGCATCGCGCGCGCGATCGCCGAGCTGCCGACCACGCTCGCGCGGCGGATGAGCTATCAGATCATCTTCCCCGCACTCGCCAGCGTCTCCGAAGGCGACCGGGCGGGGCAGATGGCGGCGATCGCCGGCTCGCGCGCGGTGTTCACGCTCGGCGTCTGCGCGGCACTGGCACTGGCGGCATCGGTAGCGGACGGCCTGATCCTGGTAATCTACGACCCGCGCTACCAGGCGGCAAGCTGGATGCTGTCGGTGCTGCTCGGCGGTGCGGTATTCGCGGTATTGTCCAACCTCAACGAGGCGTTGCTGCTCAGCGCGGGGCGGCCCTTTTATGCGAGCGTCGCGAACATGATGCGGCTGGCGACGCTCGCCATATTGCTGCCGACCGGCCACCGGTTGGCGGGCTTTCCCGGCGCGGTCGTCGCGGTCGCGGTCACCGAGCTGCTGCAATATGGCTATATCGCGGTCGGCCTGCACCGCGTGCGGATGAGCTTCTGGCGGCAGGACGCGCTCGCGATCGGGGTGGCCTGCGCGGTATTCGCGGTGATGCTGGCGGCACGTTGGCAACTCGGGCTCGGCACGCCGCTGGCGGGCCTTGGGAGGATCGGATGACCCGGCTGCTGATCGTCCATTATGCCGGCGACTACCGGGAGGCCGATCGCCTGCGCCGCGCCACCGGTGGCGAGACCTATTACGGCCACGGCTATGTCCTCGACCAGCTCGCCGCGTGGCAGGCGCAGTACGAGGCGGTCGGGTTCCTGTGCTCGCTCGCGCCCTCCTATTGGGAGACGCTCGACAGCGGCGTGACGGTGATCGGCGCGGATACCAACCCGGACCAGGATCCCGCACCGGTGCTGGCGTTGATCGAACGGTTCGCGCCAAGCCACCTGATCGTGTTCGGGCCGATGCTGCATTTGATCCGCTGGGGGATCGAGCACGACGTCCGGCTGGGCGTGATCATGGCGGATTCGTTCGCCAATCTCTATTATCGCTGGGTCAGGTTCCGGCGGCTGCCGAAGCTGCTCAACGATCCCCGCGTGACGCTGGTCGCCAATCACGGTGCCAACGCCGCGAGGGCGCTGGTCGGGATCGGTTTGCGTGCGGACAAGGTGCTGGCGTGGGACTTCCCGCACGATCGCACGCCCGAGACTCAGGCCAGCAAAGTACATGCGTCGGGACCGCCCTTCACGCTGCTGTTCGTCGGCTCGATCAGCGCCAAGAAGGGCGTCGGCGACCTGGTCCGCGCGGTGGCGTTGCTGAAGGACCGGCTCGACGTCCGGCTCGACGTAGCGGGCCTCGGCGCAACGGAGAAATTCGCGGCGCTCGCGACACGCCTCGGCGTTGCGGACCGTGTCCGGTTCCTCGGGCTCGTCCCAAACGGTGCGATCCCGGCGATGATGCAAGACGCCGACGCCGTAGTCGTCCCCAGCCGCCACAATTTCCCCGAAGGCCTGCCGCTGACGCTGTTCGAAGGGCTCGCCTCGCGCACGCCGGTGATCGCGTCGGACCATCCGATGTTCCGCGGTCATCTGGAGGACGGCGAGAGCGCGCTGGTGTTCGCCGCCGGCAAGCCACGCGCGCTGGCGGATGCGATCGCGCGGCTGATGACCAATCCGGCGCTGTATGCGCGGGTGTCGCAAGGGTCGGCGGCGGCGTGGCACCGGATGCAGAACCCGGTCAAATGGGGCGAGATGATCGATCGCTGGGTGCGTGACGATGCCGAGGATCGCGCCTGGCTGTCGGCGCACACCGTCGCGGCACTGAACGGGCCGGCATGACGGCTCGAACCGGCGCTATCCATTTTACGATGACGCATTCGACGGCCGGCGGCTTGCGCGAACTCTGGGACGACATCGCCGAGGGACTGATCGCACGCGGCCATCCGGTGAAGCGCTTCGTCCTCTATCCGCCGGCCGATGCGGAGGGCGAAGGCGTCGACATGGCGGTCTGGCACCATGTCGTCGACGCCCGCCCGCGATCGGTCCTCGCCGCGATCCGCACGTTCGCGGCGCTGGTCCGCTATCTGCGCCGCGAGCGACCTGCCGCGGTCGTGTCGGCGATGCCTGCCGCGAACGTGCTGCTCCCGCTCGCGGTGACGATCGCGCGCGTGCGCACCCGGGTGTTCCTGTCGCATCACTCGCCGACCGATACGCATAACCGCCTGCTCGACCGGATCGACGGCTGGACCGGCAGCCTACCGTGCGTCGCCGGGATCATCAGCGTGTCGGACGCGGTCGGCGCGACGCTGGCGCACAAGCCCGCGACCTATCGCGCGCGGACGCTCACGATCCACAACGCGTTGTCGGAGCGGGTCGAACGCGTCCTCGACGCCTTGCCTCGGGCAAAGGCGGCGGGCGACCGGTTGCGCGTCGTCGCGCTGGGGCGGCTGTCACACCAGAAGAACTATCCGATGCTGATCCGCGCGATGGCTGAAGTGCCGGGCGCGGATCTGGAGATCGTCGGCGGCGGCGAGGACGAGGCGGTGTTGCGCACGCTCGTCGCGGACCTGAACCTCGGCGACCGCGTGACGTTCGCCGGCCTGATCCCGCGCGACGCCGCGCTCGCCAAGGCTGCGTCCGCCGACGTCTTCGTCCAGGTTAGCCGCTACGAAGGACACAGCCTCGCGTTGATCGAGGCGGCGCGGCTAGGCCTGCCGCTGGTCGTGTCGGACGTGCCGGTGCAGGTCGAGGGCATCACCGCCCGCGACGGAACGCGGTGCGGGATCGTCGTGCCGCTCGACGACCCGGCCGCGCTGGCGGCTGCGCTTCGGGGATTGCAGGACGATCCCGCACGCCGGGCGCACTGGGCGAATCTCGCCGCGCGGCTGGGCGCCGAGGCGTCGAACGCGCGAATGCTGGATCGGTACGAGGCGGTACTGGCTCCCGCGGCACCGGCGCGATAGGAACAGGTCATGGCGACGGCGATCAACGTAGCGCGACGACCCGCAGCGGGGCCGATCACGCCCCAGCAACGCGCGACGCGCCTGCGTACGCGGCGGCGCTATGCCATCGCCAATGCGTGTTTCGTGGTGTTCCTCGCGCTGGTGCTGGTCGGCACGTCGGCGTTCCAGGAATGGGCGTTTTCCGGGGCGATCGGCCAAGGCGACGCGGCCAACCAGGTGCTGCACGTCGTCATCTTCGTGATGCTGCTCGCGGGCAGCGGCATGCCGAGCAAGCGTCAACTGTTCTGCATTCCCCTCGGACTTGCGCTGTTGCTCGCCTATTGCTTCTTCTCGGTGACCTGGGCGATCGCGCCGTTCATCTCGTTCCGGCGGATTACGCTGACCGCGCTCGTGGTCTGGGTGACGTTCCGGCAGATCAACGATCTCGGTACCGAACGCGCATTGAAGCTCATTCGCTACGTGTTGATCGCGGTGCTGATCATCAATTACCTGATGGTGTTCTTGACGCCGTACGGCATCCATTCGGAAGTGTTCGGCGAGGAATCGTCGGTGGTCGGTGACTGGCGCGGAATCATCCCGCACAAGAACGTCGCTGGGGCAGCGTGCGCGTTCACCGTGCTGTTCTTTACGTTCGACAACCGGCAGTTCCCGCGGATCGTTTCCGCGCTGGTGATCGCGGCGGCGACGATCTTCCTGTATTATACGCATTCGAGCACGTCGGAATTGTCGCTCGTCCTTGCGCTGGCGATGGGTTTTGCGATCCGGCCCTATGATGCCAGCCACCGCTTCGCCGTCGGGATTTGCCTGGCGATGGTCGTCGGGCTGGCGTTGCAGATCCTGTTCGTAAACCTCACGGCGTTGAGCGATTTCGTCAACGATCCCGGTGCCTTGACTGGCCGCGGCGCGATCTGGCCGCTGTTGTTCGAATATGCGCGCGAGCATCTCTGGACCGGCGCCGGTTTCAGTTCGTTCTGGCAGATCGGCCCGGACAGTCCGATCTGGACGCTGACCAGTGGTTGGGTCGCGGTCTATGCCGCGCATGGGCATAACGGCTTTCTCGACCTGCTCGTCACGATCGGCCTGCCCGGCCTGGTGTTGGCGATCGTCGTGATGATCGTCTGGCCGTTGCTGCGGCTGCTGCTCAGCCAGTCGATCGGCAAGCCGCGGCGATCGCTGCTGGTGGCGATCATCATCTTCTGCGCCGGGCATAATCTGGCCGAATCCACGTTGCTGAACACCGCGTCGCTCGTCGAAGTCTTCCTGTTGATCGCGATCGCGATCACCTATCGCGAGTCGGATGCTAGCCCTGGCGCGCATCATGCGCTGCGTGGGCGGATGACGCGGTTGCTGCGGAGGCCGGCCCGGCTGTCGCGCCGCTGATGGCCCGCGCGATCGGTTCGGCGCGATTGTGGGGACTGGCGGACGGGCTGTTTCCCGCAGAGGATAGCGCCGCGCGACCGCCGGCACGCCATTGGCCGCTACGCCTCCTGATCTTCATCATTTGGCTCGCGCTCGTCGCGTTCCTGGTCGCGCATCATGTGATGTGGCGCGACGAGGTCCGCGCTCTCAGCCTCGCGACGCAAGGGGCGTCGATCCTCGACATGCCGGCGGCGGCGCGCGGTTACGGGCATCCATTGCTCTGGCATGTGCTGCTCCGGTTCGGCACCGACCTGCTGGGGACGAAACTCGTCCTGCCCGGCCTCGCGCTGGCGATCGGCATCGTTGCCGCGGCGATCCTGGTGTTCGTCGCCCGCCTGTCCTTGCCGGTGATGATCCTGACGCTGTTCGGCGGGTTCGCGACGTTCGACTATGTGGTGATGGCGCGGAACTACGGGCTCGCGATGCTGCTGCTGTTGCTCGTCGCCTGCACTTATCCACGGGTTCGGGAGCGCGGCCGTTATCCGACGCTCATCCTGGGCGGCCTGCTGTTCCTGCTGTGCAATGCCAACGTCCATTCAGTCGTGCTGGCCGGCGCGTTCGGTATCTTCTGGCTAGGCGACCTGATCGTGCAGGAGGGATGGGGCTGGAGCCGGGCGAAGCGGCAATGGCTCACCGCGATGATCGTCGCCGCCGCTGGGGCGTTGCTCGCGTTCGTGTCGGTCTATCCGTCGGTCGAGGACGCACCCGCCGCCGTGCATCGGAGTTTCGGTCAGACGTTGCTCCACCTCATACCCGGCGTCGAGTTCCAGCGGATTTTCGGCAATTTCAACGCGAGCCTGCCGGTCACGATCCTGGCGGCGGTGCTCGTTACCGGCAGCGTCGCCGCCTTTGCGCGCCGCCCCGCCGCCCTCGTCGCGGCGATCGCGGCGCTGGCTGGGCTGCAACTGCTGTTCGTGTTCGTCTACCCGGGCCACTATCGCCACGACGCGTTGCTGATTGTGTTCTTCGTCGTGTTGCACTGGCTGACGGCGAAGGGGTTCGGCGGCTGGCACGACACGGTATTCACCCGCCGCGCAGAGCGGATCGGCCGGATAGCCTTTCTCGCTCTGCTCGCCGCGCAGCTTCCCGCGACCGCGCGCGCCGTCGTCCAGGCGGCGAAGGCGCAGCCGCAGGGCGAGGCGAAAGCGCTCGTCGACCTGCTCGCGACCAAGGGCCTGTCCCGGTCGGCCGTGATCGCAGATCCGGACTTCCTGATCGAGAGCATCGCCTATTACGGCGCGAATCCGACCTGGTCCGTGCGGCGCGATCGGTTCACGTCGCTCGTGCCGATGACGCTGGCCGAGACCGCGCCGATGAGCCCGGGTCGGCTGCTCGCGACTGCAAAGCGCCTCACCGCGGCTACGCGCAGGCCGGTCGTTATCCTGCTCTCCGCGTCGCTCGACGATATCGGGCAGCGCACGGTCATCGATCGCGGCACGTTCGGGCCGCTGATCCTCGATCCGGACGACATCGCCAAGTTCCGCGCGGCAACGACCAAGCTCGCGACACTGCGGACTGCGTCGGGCGATGAAGTATATGACGTGTATCGACTTGCACCGTAACATCCGCAATTACCGTCGCGGGCTTGCCATGCCTTGGTGGGCTCGCGCATAGCATCCTCAATACAGGTCAGACGTTTGCGGTCTTGTAAGATCTGGACGGGGAGACGAGCCGCTGTTCGAACGCGATCATCACAGTACTGCGCCGAACGCCGTCGATGCGTCCGTTGTCGATGAAAGCCGCGTGCGGACCGCGATGATCGGCGGCATGAAGATCGCCCGGCTGCGGCGCGACGAACTCGCGGCGTTGATGCTGGCCGACACAGCGCGCGCGCGGGCCGGGACGCTGGCGGAACCGCGCATCGTCACCTCGGCCAATGGCAGCGTCATCGCCGCCTATAATCGCGACGAGGAGTATCGACGGCTGATCGACGGCGCGGATATCGTCGATGCGGACGGCATGCCGCTGGTATTCGCCAGCCGGCTCTTGTGCCGCGAACCGCTCGAGGAGCGCATCGCCACCACCGATTTCCTGCTCGACGCGGCGACCATCGCCGCGCGCGATGACATCCGCTTCTTCTTCCTCGGCTCGCGCCCGGGCGTCGCGGCCCGCGCCGCGCAACATCTCCGCAGCCGCTTCCCCGGCCTCAAGGTCGTCGGCACACGCCACGGGTTCTTCTCGGCGGGCGCGATCCCGGACATCTGCGCGAAGGTTCGCGCATCCGGCGCCGACGTGTTGTGGATCGGCATGGGCAGCCCCGCGCAGGAGCGGTTCGCGGTCGACAACCGCCATCTGCTCGGCGGGGTCGCGTGGATCCGGACCTGTGGCGGGCTGTTCGACCATTATGGAGGCGGCGTATCGCGCGCGCCGGCATGGATGCAGGCGACCGGGCTGGAGTGGCTCTACCGTGCCGCGCGCGAACCGGTGCGGCTCGGTTGGCGCTATCTCGTGACAAGTCCGGTCGCGATCTACTATCTGGCAACCAGAACGCATGATTGACAGCCCTCGCGCGGGGCCGGGATCGGCAGGGAGTTCGATGGAACCACATGTACGCCGCACCGTCCGCTACGAGGATTTCGTCCAGCCCCGCCGCCGTCGCTGGCCGTGGATCCTGGGCGTCGTGATGCTGCTCGCGCTCGCCGCCGGGATCGCCGCCTTCTGGTTCGGGAGCGATCACCAGGCGCACGCCGCGCCGCCCGCTTTGTCGCAGGCGGGTGGCCCGGTCGCATCCGAAGCCTATCAGTGGAAGCACGTCGCGATCGGCGGCGGCGGCATGATCTCCGGCCTGTCGAGCGATGCGTCGGGCGAGACCTTCGTCGCGCGCACCGACGTCTATGGCGCGTATATCTGGGACGCGTCGGCGAACCGCTGGAGCCAGCTCGTCACCGCGGCATCGATGCCCGACAGCATTCGCACGCAGAACGGCGCCGCCGCGGGCGCGTACGAGATCGTCGTCGCCCCTTCGCGCGCGCAACGCATCTACATGGCGTTGCAGGGCCGGGTCTATCGCTCGGACGATACCGGCAGGCACTGGGTCCAGCCCAATGCCGGCAATCCCTTCCCGATAGTGTGGGACGCGAACAGCGAGTTCCGCCTGCACGGTCCGTTCATGGCGGTCGATCCGACCAATCCGGACATCGTCCTGCTCGGCACCCCCGCGACCGGGCTGTGGCGCTCGACCGATGGCGGCGCACAGTGGGCCCATGTTGGCTCGGTCCCGGTCAGCAAGGATCGCAAGCCCGATGCGGGCGCGCAGACACCCGGCACGATGCTGTGGTTCGAACGACCCGCCGGCGGCAAGCCGACCGGGCGGCTGTTCGCGCTCGCGTCGGGTGCCGGCATGTTCGTGTCGAGCGATGCGGGTGCGACGTTCCGCCCCCTTCCGGCGGTCGGGTCGCAGCCAATGACGCTCCAGCGCGGTACGTTCGATCGTCGCGGCACGTTCTTCGGCGTCGATGATCTGACCAAGTCGATCTGGTCGTACCGCGACGGACGCTGGCGCGATCTGACCGCGGACCTCGGCCTGACCGTGCGCGAATATGCCGCGGTCGTCGCCAATCCCCATGCCGACCAGGTGATCGTCGTCGATCGCGGCGGGCAGGGCTATGCCAGCGCCGACGGCGGCGCGACTTGGAACAGCGTATCGCACAGCGCGAAGGCCGGGGCGGGCGATCCCCCCTGGCTCCGCGTCGCCAACGCACCGTTCTTCACGACCGCGGACATGATGTTCGATCCCGTCGTCCCGAACCGGGTCTGGGTCGCGGCGGGCATGGGCGTGTTCTACGCCGACGTACCGCCCGGCACGGGCGCGCTCGACTGGGTCAGCCAGACTCGCGGGATCGAGGAACTCGTCGCCAACGACGTGATCCAGCCATCCGGCGGCTCGCCGATCTTTGCCGGCTGGGATTTCGGTATCCACGTGAAGGACGATCTCAACGCCTATTCGACGACGTTCGGCCCCGGCGAGCGTGCCTTGATGACCGTCCCGCAGCTCGACTGGACGCCGGCGAAGCCCGGCTTCGTCGTCAGCAACGCGTCCGATGCGCGGATGGGCTGCTGTTCGGAGGACGGCAACGCGGTGATGGCGGGCACCAGCACAGACGGCGGCCGCAAATGGGCCAAGTTCCCGACGCTACCGACACCGCCTGGCACCAAGGACGACGATCCCTGGCGAATGTCGTTCGGGACGATCGCGGTCTCGTCCGGCGATCCGCAGAACATCATCTGGGCACCCGCGTTCAACCGCCAGCCCTATTACACCAAGGATGGCGGCCGCAGCTGGACACCGGTCCGCCTGCCCGGCGCGAGCGGTGACACCCCCGGATCGTTCCAGGCGCAGTGGATGCAGCGCAAGACGCTGACCGCGGACAAGGCCGTCCCCGGCACCTTCTACCTCTATCATAGCGGCGGTGGCGCGAACGCCGGTCTCCAGGGCCTGTGGCGGACGACCGATGGCGGCGTCGGCTGGGACAAGGTGTTCGACGGCGAACTCGCGCCGTCGAGCGAACTCGCGGCAAAGCTCCGGTCGGTGCCTGGCCATCCCGGCAACCTGTTCTTCACCTCCGCCTTCGAGCACACCAGCGATACCGGCCTGCGTCGCAGCGTCGACGGCGGCAAGACCTGGCAAACCGTCACCGGCGTTACCCGCGTCGACGACATCGCGTTCGGCAAGGCGGCCAAGGGCAAGACCTATCCGACGCTGTTCCTGTCGGGGCGCGTGGCCGGCGAATACGGCATCTGGCGCTCGGTCGACGACGCCGCGAGTTGGCAGCAACTCACCGACTTCCCGGTCGGTACGCTCGATCAGGTCAGCGTGGTCGGCGCCGATCCCGACGTCTTCGGCCGGGTGTATCTCGGTTATGTCGGCTCGAGCTGGATATGGGGCGAGCCTGCTCCGTGCAAACCTGCCGCCTATCGTCCGCTCGCGGACCGGCAATGCTCGTCGGTTCGCTAAAGGATAGTTCCGTGGGCGCGGGAGCGGTTCAGGCGGACTGACGCTCCCCGCCCGCTAGCGTCAGTCCGAGATCGTAGCCGTCGCTACTTTCGTTTGCACGGGAACGCGCGCTGCAGTGCGTCGCGCACCACGAACGACGGTGCGCCGGTCGCCTTCTTGCCCCGCGTCCGCAGATATTTACGCGCGGTCGCCATGACCTCGATGTTGGAAGAGCGCGTCGGCGACGGGCAAATCTGGCGGGCCAGTGAGAGCGTGTCGAACGCCGCCAGGATGTAGCCGGTGCAGAATGTCGGCGCAGGGTCGTTGTCCTTGCCGCGACACTGTTCGACGAGCTGATCGGTGGTGAGCGCGCTCACGACGACCGGTCGGTCTGCCGCGGCAGCAAGCAGGGCAAGCGCCAATATCATCGTCTTCGTCCCTTTCGACGTCGCCCCGACCGGGGTCCGCCACTGTTCCTGCGTATCGGCAAAGCCACGATGGCCAGCCTGGATACACCTACTTGCTCGCCACGCTATTCAGATACGGCAGCAGGCGCACGCGGGGGAACACCTCGTCGAGCGACTTGGTATCGGGCAGGATATAGACCACGCCGCCTTTTCGCTGCAGCAGCGGGCGAAGCTTTTTCGTATAGAAACTGGTGCCGACATTGATGCAGCCGAAGCTGATCCGATTGTCGTCCGGCGTCGGAGACAGCAGCCGTTCGACGCGATGCTCCGACTTGTGCGTGGTGATCACCGCATGCAGTGCCACCGAATTCGTATAATCCACCCAGAGGACTCGCTGGCGGCCCAGCGCCTTGCCGAATTTCGCGACGAACCTGCCCGCGGGCGTCGTCCGTTCGGCCGGACCGATCTCCGCAAGGTTCTTCGCGCCGACGCCGGGCGTCGAATCATCGCCTATGCCGACGCCGAGCAGGACAGGCGTCTGTCCCTGATAGTCGCCCTTGGCGCTGAACAGGAACAACGTCGCCGTCGGCTTGTCGATGACGACGTAGGGCAGGGTCCCATTGTCGTGGGCGGCCGTCACCCATGCGATCATGCGGTTGGCCGTTTCCGATCGCATGGGTTCCGGGTCTTGGGTCACGTCCTCGGCCGGAACGGCTTTCGGACGTGGTTTCGCCACGGCTTTGCGGTCGCGCGTGTGCGATACGGCCTTGCGGTCGGTCGCGTGCGACGGGGGGGCCGTGGCGAAACCCGGTTGCGCTGCAAGCACTGCGATCATGAGCACCGCGGCTATGCCAGTACGCGAGGCGATACGGCACGGCCCGTCTACGGCGGCGGTCCTGTTCAGCAGATTTGTCCCTTCAGGCAACCGGAGTGCGCGATGCTGCGCTTAGCCGCGTGGCTTGCGCTGCCGCTGTTGCATCTGCTGCTCCATGCCATCGACGCGACCGTTGATCTGGTCGATCCGCTGACCGTTCTGCTGCGCCTGACCGGCAGCAGCCTGAGCCTGTGCCAATGCCTGGCCGGACGTGCCCTCGACGGTACGCAGGCGCCCGTCCATGCCGTCGATGCGGGTGTTCACGGTAGCGATCTGCTCCCGGACGAAGCCCTTCGTGGCGCAACCGCCAAGGCCCGTGGCGCCGACCAGGATCAGCGCGACCGTGGTAAATTTAGGAAGATTGGAACGCATATACTCACCTCTCCGAACGTGGATCGCATCATCCATCCCACGCCAGCGGCGCACGACAATCGATTTTAGTCGAGACGTGCGGCTTATACGTCGGGAACCACGCGCCGGGCTTCGCCGATATGCGCGTCGTTTTGCCAGTTTTGCGGCGTTCAGAGGTTGGCCGGTTCGCGATAAGTTGAGCGTTTGCAAGGCGATGGTAGACTAGCGGCGTATCACGACTGAGCTCGGTAAGCCGCGCGGCCCACGGTCTTCCTCACTTTGCAGCGCGGGACTGCGAGAGTGTTCGTGAGAGGCGAGTTTAGACTGTTCGCTGGAATGCGATCGGACCTGCATGTCGCGGTCGTGAACGCTGCGTCAGCGTCTGTCTCCGCCAAATCGGTCGCGGACCGATGGTCCACCTTTAGCGGTGGTAGCTCCGCGCTCGAACGCCGTTGGTGAAGCCCGCCAATCGCCTTCACCAACGGCCCGGCGCCATTACGCTTCCTGGTAATATTCCGAATATTGCTTCGAATAGTAATAATACGAACCGACTGCCTGCGAGCTGGTGTCGACCATCGTGAACATCGAGCCGACCAGGTTGGCGCCATCCGACTTCAGCCATGCGGCGGCCGAGGTGACGGCGTGCTTCGGCGTGTTGTTCCAGCGGATCACGAGAGCGACCGCATCGGCCAGGGCCGCGAGGAAGCGACCATCCGCCAGACCGACGAGCGGCGGAAGATCGAGGATGATCGTGTCGTAGCGCTCGGACAGCTGTTCGAGGATCTTCGGCATCAGGTCGTTGCCGAACAGATTCTCGGACGAGAAGAATGGCTTGTGGATGATAATCTGGTCGAGATTCTGCAACCCGCTCGGCTCGATCGCCTCGTCGAGCGTCACGTCGCCGTGCAGCAGTTCGACCAGGCCGACGCCATCCGCCTTGGTCTGCGTGATCATCCGCAACTGCGCGCGCCGAACGTCCGCATCGACGATGATCGTCCTGTCGCCGTTCATCGCCATCACGCGCGCCAGTGCCAGCGCGGTGGTGGTCTTGCCTTCGCCCGGCAGGGCCGAGGTAAGCGCGATGATCTTCGGCCGAGGCTGGCCACGGACGCCGAGCAGCGAGGCGCGGGCATTGCGCAACGCTTCGGAATATTGCGACGTCGGCTTGTCGACCACGATATCGGCAGGGTGATCCTGCCGGATATTCGGGATCGCCGCGATCAACGGCACGCCCAGCTCGCTTTCGACTTCGTCGATGCTGCGCATGCCGGTGACCAGCATTTCCTGTGTCACGATGACCGCGATGCCGACGCCGAACCCGGCGATGAGCGACAACAGGAACAGCAGCGGGCGGTTCGGCCAGCTGGGCGACTGTGGCGGCTCGGCATTGTCGATGATCTGCGCCTGCGCGATCGAGTTCTGCGCAGCCTGACGCGATTCGAGCGCCATCTGCGAAATCTTTTCGTACGCGTCGTGCTTGCCGTCGGCGTCGCGCTGGAGACTGGCCGCGATGACCGAGGCGCGGGCGTTGTTGGACTGCTTCTGCTCAAGCTGCGTCATCGATCCGCGAAGGCTCGCGGCGCGGGCGTCAGCGGCCCCGGCATCAGCGCCGAGCGACCGCACGACACGACCCATTTCCTTGTTCAGCTCGGCATCGATGCCCGCGACCTGATCGCGGACCTTGATGAAGTCCGGATGCCGTTCGCCGTACCGGCCACGTACGTCTTCCATCGTCTGCGACAAGACTGCGCGCTGACGGCGGAGATCCTGGATCGTCGCCGACTGCCGAACGTCGGAAATCGCGTCGAGCGTACCGCGGCTGACCTGCTGGCGAGCCGACTGTTCCTTGGAGCGTGCTTCGGCGGCGAAGGACTCCGCGCTAGCCAACTGGACGGAGAGCGGTGCGACCTGCTGGTCGACGATCGTTCCGGTCTGGTTCGAGGCACCGCGGACGATACCGGCCTGCGCCTGGTACTGCGCGACACGCTCGTCGGCGACGCGGATGTCGGCCGCGAGTTCGTCCATGCGCTTCTGGTACCACGCCGTCTGGCGCTCGGCGCTACCGATCTTGTTGCCGACCTTGGTATCGAGATAGCCGGTCGCGAACGCATTGGCGATGCGTGCGGCCTTGTCGGCGGATTCAGAATTGAAGCGGATCGCCATGATATAGGTCAGGCGATCGCGCGCGACGTCGAGGTGGCTGTTGACCGACCGCGCGACGACATCGAGCTTGGCCGCCGGCGACAATGCAGGCTTGCCTTCGGGGGGCGGGCCACCACTGAATTCCGGATCGTTGAGCAGGTTGAGCCGCTTGACGACGACGCGCGCCAGGTCGAGCGAGCGGATCACCGACACCTCGGTCTCGATCGCCTCACTGGCGAGCTGCGCCTGCGCATCGTTGGCGGTGCGCGCCAGCGGGTTGCGGCTCGGATCGATCTGGATGCGGGTCACGCCCTGATAGACCGGCGTGATCCGCAGCGTCAGGATGATGCCGATCGCAGCGACCACCGCGGTGATGCCAAGGAGGATCAGGATGCGCCGGCGGATGACGTCGCGCACCGTGCGGATCACGTCGCTCAACCGGGTCTCGGGCTCTGCCGCGTTCACGACCTTCATGTCAGGATTTTCCTAAGTATCTGGCGGACAGGCCGTTGTTCTTCAGTTGAGACATGGTTGCGTCCTATCGTCTGATACGGATCGAGAAACGTGCACGCAACTCGTCAAAAGGATTGCCGAGGCCGACGCCGCTCGGTTTGTTGGATCCGTAGCCGATGTTCGCATCGAGACCGAGCCATCGCGTGATCTGGTAGCGGCTGCCGACTTCCGCGCGATAGACTTGCGTGGAACTCGACCGCTCCGGATACTCGCGCTTGCTAACTTCGCCGCCGACCGTGACGATCAGATTGTACAGAAGTTCGTGATCGACCGTGACTCGGATCCGGTTGTCCCAGGAACTACCCGCGTTGGACAAGTCGACGTCGATCAACCGGCGTTGCAGGAGAATGCCGACCGTCGTCAGTTCGCTCGGAAACCAGTCCGCGCGTGCCTCGACCGACAGGCCGCTCGTCGTGCGATACGTCTGGCTCGCGTCGAACTTGCGATAACTATAGCCGATACCGACGGTGCCGCGCGCGACGCCGGCGATATCGAAATTCGATCCGAACACGCCGCGATAACCGTTCGAATCGCGGTTGGGTGCGCCGAACGCCTGCGCCAGACCGTAGTTGTTCCGGTCGGCCTCGAGCCGCGCGTAGAGCGACAAGCTGGGGCTGAAACCGAGTTCATACGTGCCGGTGCCGGCATAGGTGACGCGATCGCGATACCGCTGGTCGCGGATCAACCCGTCCGCAAAGCGCACCGAACTGAATTCGTACGAGGTGCGATCGATCGTCCCGATCACGCGCGACCGGCCGGAATCGTACGACGTCCGGGTCCCCAGGAACGTGCGCAGATACCGCGACGGCTCGATCAGATTCGCGACGACGTCGGCGGAGAACGGCGACTCGTACGTTCGGTCTGCCTGTGCGTCGAGCCGCACCGTCAGGTCGCGCGTCACGTCGATGCGACCGCTGCCCTGGACGTTCCACGCATCCTGATTGCGGATGGTCTGCTTGGCGAAACGCCGGATGTCCGCAGCGCCGGTAAGCCGCAACTGATGCACCGACCAGTCGGACGCCACGTTCACATACGGTTCGAACGACGTGTAGACGTCGGACTTCTTGTTCGTATTGTCGTTGAAGATGTTGTCGCTGTAACCGATCGACGTGTTCAGCTGCGGGTTTACGATAAAACTGCCCAGCCGGACGCCCAGCGCGTCGTATTCGGGCCGCCCACGTTCGACGACACCTACATTGTGACCGCGATCATAGTCGTCACCGCTGGTTGTCGCTGGCGGGAGCAACAGGCTGCTGGTCTGCGCGGCGGCAACGGCCGGGGTAAGCGCGGACGCTGCGATCAGTGTACCGCGAAGCCACAGCGCGGCTGTCCGGTGCCTCGACGCGGCGCGCGTCTGCGTGATGCTGCGTACCCCCGTCATATCGTCCGCGTCCCAGGTCCGGCTCGTCGAAAACAAGCGATAGCGTATCGACCGGCCTGACCGGATCGTGCTCGGTATCAGAAAAACCGCTCCGTCAGGCGGATCGTGTCGCCCGGATAGATTCGCAGGTTGGGCGTCAGGACATATTCCTGTTCATATTGATCACCGAACCGGCGGATGCGGACGGTCGCCTTGCGCGCGCGGGGCGTATAGCCCTGTGCCGTGGCGATCGCATTCAAAGCGGTCAGCCCGCTCAGATAGGGATATTGGCCGGGCGAGCGGACTTCGCCGAGGATGAAGAACGGGCGGTAGGTCGCCACTTCCATGTTCACGCGCGGATCGCGCAGATAGCCATCGGACAGGCGCGCCTGCACCTCCTGCGTGACACGCTCGATCGGCTTGCCCGCGACCTGCACGTTGCCGATCAGCGGCAGCGAGATCTCGCCGTCGCTGCTGACCGAGAAGTCGCCGCTCAATTGCGGTTCATTGTAAACAATGACGCGAATCTTGTCGCCAGCGCCTAGTTTGTAGATGTCGTCGCTCGCTGCGCCCTCGGCATAGCGTTCACCGCTCGAAATAGGGGGCGGGCCGGATTTCGAACATCCGGCAAGCGCAAAGGCGGCTAGCAAGACAAAAGCCGCTCTATTTTTCACGCAAACCCCCATTTACACTGTCAGTTCTTGGCTAACATGCCGACAATAAAGCATCAAGGTAATTTGTTGCATCGCGGTATCTATCGGAGACCGGGTCTGTCGGGCTCACCGGCCCGTTTGCCGGAGAGAAAATGCCGTAGTTGTCGGATCTTGGAGGTCTTGGCGGGCTGATGAACGATCTCCGCCAATTGCTCGACAAACGCATCCGAGGCGATGGTATTGAGCGTCGGATACGCAGTCAGGTCATCGACCCGCTCGAGCAGCGCGCGCAGTTCGACTTCCGTGTCCGCGGGGTAGATGCCGGGGCGATCGCCAAATTGCCGCAGGGTCGCGAACTGGTGGCCGTTGCGATGTTCGCCCAGCTTGTGGTTTCGCGGCATCACGATGATCGGCTTGCCGAATTCCATCGCGGTGATGATCGATCCCATGCCGGCATGGCAAACCATCACGCGACACTCCTTCTGCAGATCGCGGAAGACGTCGTAGGCGACGTGCGCGAAGCTCTTCAGGGCGACCGGGCGATAGCGGGTCGGCCCTACCTGCGCGATCACATCGGAGCGACCATGGTCGACCGCCCATCCGTCGACCGCGCGGATCAGGCGATCGAAAGGCAATTGCGTACCGACGGACACTAGGATCACAGGATTTGCCCTAGGTAACGCAGCGACGGGTTCTCGTCGGCGAGATGTTGCCACTGCGCGATTCGCAGATCGGCGAACGGCTTCACGAGGCGCCCCGACAGCGACAATGTTTCGCTGTTGGCGATGCTGTCGATCCAGATCGTTCGTGCGCCAAACATCTTGGCGATCATCAGCGCCAGCGCGCCCGGTGCGGCACCGGTCGACACGACCAGGTCTGGATCGAACGCGCGGAAGACTCGCAGCAAGCCAAGCAGGGTAGGTGCCATCGCCCACGCCGAATCCCGCGCGGTGTCGGCGATTTCAAGAACCTCGCGGTCGCCGAGCGGGGGCGTCATGCCTTTGGACGTGCTGACGAATTGGCAGTCGGCGCCGACGAACGCCGCGCGAAGACGGTGAAGTTCGATCCAATGCCCACCGGCCGAGGCGACAAGCAGGACGCGCATTGGGGTGCCGCTATCCGGATTTACCGGGAAGCGCAAATGATCGATCGATGCAACGGGTGTATTCGTTCGCCGCGGCGTAGATTCCGCTGAGGATGTGGCAGTATCGCTGTCATTGCCCGGGTTCACGAAGAACCGCTCGGGCAGGGAACGGGCTGACGTTGATCCGACCTCAGCCACTTTGTCGCGTCCCCATCTTGCGCCACCAGTCCATCGGGATCATGCTCGACTTGGTGCATACCGTCCGTGACTGGCGCTCTTCAATTATCGGCCAGCCCATGGGATGTGCAGTGCTCCACTATCGCAGACTTTGATATTCCAGCAATCGAACCAATTGATCGCAATGGCATATTCAAGTTAGATCGCCGCGCTTCCCCCACGACCTTGCGGGAAACGCTATACCGGAGATGTTGCGTTGCCAAGCACCGATTCTGGTGACCGAATATATGCCATCGGTGACATCCACGGCCGATACGACCTTCTCCAGATGTTGATCGCGCGGATCGGCGAGCATTCTGCAAGCTTGCCGCCGGCCCGCTCGCTCTACGTGGTTTTGATCGGAGACGTCGTCGATCGGGGACCGCAAAGCGCCGAGGTGCTGGCGATGCTTTATGGTCTCCAGCGCCAGAACAGCCGCGTCATCGTCCTGCTCGGTAATCATGAAGAGGCGATGCTTCAGGCGCTCGACGGCGATCCGGACGCATTGCGGCGATGGCTCGCGGTGGGCGGCGATGCGACGCTCGCCAGCTTCGGCATCGCGCCGCTGCGCATCGACGACGACCCACGCGACTATATGAACGGCGCGCGCCGCGCGATCCCGCGGCAATGGCTAGCCTGGCTTCGTCAATTGCCGCTCAGCGTCCAGTCCGGAGACTATTACTTCGTCCATGCGGGTGTTCGTCCCGGTGTCGCGCTTGCGCGGCAGGTACGCGACGACATGCTGTGGATCCGTGGCGAGTTCCTTCGGTCCGAACGCGACTTCGGCGCGGTCGTCGTCCACGGACATAGCATTACCCCCGATGTCGATGTCCGCGAGAACCGGATTGGTATCGATACCGGTGCGTATCGAACAGGCGTTCTCAGTGCGATCTACTTGGAAGGTGAAAAAAGGGACATACTTGCTGTCTCGTTGCCAATGTGAACTCGTGAGAGTGAGCAACTGCAGCAAATTGTAAAAAACAAACGGGCCTATTGTAAGGAACATGCAATTTAGGCAATTGATCCAGGTTAGTGGTGCGATCCCTGTACTTGACTCTTCTGCCAGCACGTGAGTAACTGAAGTATAGGCGCGGAACCGCCGTATTCAGGGGTCGGAAATCATGTTCAAAAAGATCATTCTTGGAGCGGCGCTCGCTAGCCAGGCTTTCATCGGTACCGCGTATGCAGCACCGGCGCGTCCGCAAGCAGTTAGCTTCGACAGCGTAAAGATGGTCGATGCCGCCGGTTCGCCGATGCGCATCGGAACGTCGGCTAAGCGCAAGAATGATCTTGCTGGCGCGCCATTCCTGCTGCCGCTGCTCGGTGTCGTTGCCCTGGTTGCAGTGGTTGCGGTCGTTGCCAGCGGTGGTGACGACGACTCCAGCCCGAACTGATCGGCTGATGCTGCCTCGCTAGGCACGCGATCGCGAGAGTTATTGAGGCGAAGCATTCGAACGAGTGCTTCGCCTTTATCTTTTTTGTGCCTTTCAGTGGTTTTCGATCCACGGTCGCGTTCGGTAACGTCAAAAGCGTCCGGGTGGCGACGTCGACGACTTACCGACTGGTGGCGTGATCTTCGCCAACTGCCGTTGATCGACGAATCGGCATGATCGTCCTGGCCGAGCGCGACGATCGATCGCCTGGCTGGCTCACCTGCCTGTCCCAGTCCTTATCGAAGCGGTCCACCGATGGCTTTACGTAACGTACGATCGCTGACGGCAGGCGCGGGATCGCATGACCCGGTGGACGCCATCGTCAAGCCGTGCCGCAGCGAGCATCATCGCTACGGTGCGTGGGGGCGTTCCGCATGAGCGGCATGAACGAGCGTCGCGGCTCTCGAAGAGAGAGTGGCCGGTCCGGCGGGCGGTCGAGCGGACGGTCTCGCACTCATAGGTTCGGTTTGTCGGCGCCATGGCGGCGCCATGCGCCGTTGATGGCGTTCCTGATCGTCCTGCTGTTCGGCGGGGGCGCGGGCACTGGCTATCCGCTGATCGAACTCGCCGCGCAAATTCTGGCACTTGTTCTGATCGTCCGCGCCGCGCGTCCGACACCCTCCGAAATCAATACGCTTGCGTCCGCGACCACCGCTACGAGATCGGCCGCACTGAGCCGCTTCCTGCTGGTGTTCGCCGCTGCGGCGCTCCTGCTGGTGGCGCAACTGGTGCCGCTGCCAGCGAGCTGGTGGCATGGCCTGCCGGCGCGCGAGACGGCGGTGCAGGTCTACACGCTGCTCGGCTGGACGACGCGGTGGCACGCCTTCAGCATGACGCCCGATACGACGTTTACCGCGTTGCTCACGTTGCTCGTGCCGCTGGCCGCGATGCTGACGGTGGCGGGACTTCCACTCCAGTCGCGCGTGACGATGCTGAGGCTGATCGTCATCGCCGCAGTGATCTCGACGGTGCTCGCCGCGTTGCAGGTCGCGGCCGGCGGCAGCGCGCCGGTCCTCTACGAAACCGCGCATCGCGGATTCGGCGTCGGGTTCTTCGTCAACCGCAATCATCAGGCGACGTTCCTGCTGGTGTCGATCGTCTTCGCGGCGGTGCCGGGCGTGATGGGCACGGGCGCGGCGCGTCGGCTCGGGATGCTCGGTATCATCGGCTTCCTGTCGCTCGGCATTCTCGCGACCAGTTCGCGCACCGCGTTGCTGTTGCTACCGATCTCCCTGATCGTCGCATTCGCCCTGGTCGGCGACGTCCGGCGCACCGGCAAGTCGGTCGCCGCGGCCGCCGCGCTCTATGTCGTCGGCGGTCTCCTGTTGTCGCGCACCGATCTGGTGCAGCGCCTGTTCGCCCGCTTCACCACGGTCGCCGAAGAGCTGCGCTATCAATATTGGGAGAACTCACTCTACATCGTCCGCGAGACGTTCCCGTTCGGCACCGGATTCGGCAGCTTCGAACGAGTCTATCGCAGCGTCGAACCGCTCGGGCAGGTCTCGCCGCTGAGCGTCAATCACGCGCACAATGATTTCCTCGAACTCGTCCTCGAAGGGGGGCTGCCCGCAGCGATCCTGATCGCGGCAGGGCTGATCGTGCTGATCGTCGCGCTCGTATCGAGTTGGCGCCACGCAGGTGATCGCGGCGCGAGCGACCGGCAGAGCGGCGATCGCCACGCCGGCACGCGTCAGGAGCGCGCGACACTGGTCGCGGGCGGGGCGGCGATCGCGCTGATCCTGCTGTTCTCGCTGGTCGACTACCCGCTGCGCATGGCGGGAATCGCAGGCCTGTTCGGCGCCGCGCTCGGCCTGATCGCCGCGGTCGGTCGTCCGCAGTCCCGCACGACCGCGTCCTTCGCCTGGACGTCCTCGACCATAGCGATCACGATCGTCGCGGCCATTGTCGGGTTGGCGGCGAGTGGCGATGCGGCGGGTCGCTTCCTGACGTTGCGAGGCCAGCCCGCGGCCGCGACGGCGGTCTCGCCATGGTCGGCCAGCGCCTGGTCCGCGCTTGCCAATGTCGAGCAACTCGCCAGCCAGCCAGCCGCGGCACGCGCTGCTGCGGCCCGTGCGCTGGCGATCGACCCGATCGACGCGGGGGCAGTCCGCGCGCACGGCTATGCCGATCTCGCGCTCGACCAGCCGGTTCGCGGCAGCGCGTTGCTACAGGCGGGCGCGGCGCTGGGCTGGCGCGATACGTTGATGCAATTGTGGCTGGCGGAGCGCGCGCTGGAAGTCGGCAGCACGGGTGTCGCCGCGGAGCGCATCGACGCACTGTTGCGCCGCGCGCAGCTGCCCGACGCGCTGATGCCCCAGATGCGCCGGACCTATCTGTCGCCCGGCGGCGTCGACGCCGTCGTCGCGCGCCTCGGCGATGCGCCCAAATGGCGGCAGGGGTTCTTCAACCTGATCGCCAAGGACGCTGCCGAATCGGTGCCGCGCACGCTCGAGTTTCTCGGCAAGCTGCAGAAGACGGGCGTCGCCGCGACTCCGCTGGAAACCACGCTGATCCGCTGGCAGCTCGGTGACAGGGGCGACGTGGCCGGCGCGCGTCGGGTCTGGCTCGCGAGCGGTGGCCGCGGGCTGGTCGCGGATGGCGGGTTCGAGGCGTTGCCGTCACCACTGCCGGGTGGGGTCATCCCCTATGCCTGGGGCGCGCCGAGCTTGCCGGGCGTACGCGTGATCCCGGCGGATCGCGGCGCGGACGGCAGCGGCCACGCACTGCAGATCGTCTCGGACGGCCTGTCGAGCGGCACCGCGCTGGCGCAGGCGATCACATTGCCGCCGGGCCGCTGGCGGGTGAGCGCGATGGTTCGCGGTGCCGACGTTCCGGCCACGCTTTCGCTGACATGCGCCGGTCGACCGGCCACGATCTCGACCGACGCCATCGCGCTCGACGGGCCAGGGGCGGGCTGGCGACAGATGGCTGGTGCCGTCACGGTCGGAACCGGCTGTCCGGTGCAGATCCTGGGTCTCAACCTCCGCGAGCGTGGTGGTCAGCCCGGCGTGTTCTGGATCGATTCGGTCCGCATCGCCGCCGCGGCAGGGCAGTGACGTCGTGCAGGTGCCGGTAACACAGGTTAGACGCTTGACCGAGTGCACCGGGTAGTGCGAGGGTTCGTCATTCCAAAGGGGCAAGATCAACGGATGCGAGCGACCTTGATAGGGGTGGTCGCGCTGAGCGCCATGCTCGGCGCGTGCGCCGACGATAATGTCGGCCCTAACCTCCGAACCGGCGAAGCCGCGTATGAGACGATCCCGGCGCCGGTGGGTGAGCCACGGGTGCAGGATTATCGTATCGGCGCGCTCGATACGCTGGACATCGTCGTGTTCCAAGAAGCCGACATCTCGACCCGCGGCGTCGTCGTCGATGCCGCCGGCGTCATATCGATGCCGTTGATCGGACGGATCCAGGCCGCCGGCAACACCAGCACGCAGCTCGCCGACCTGCTCGCCGCGAAGCTGGCCGAGCGGTTCTACGTCAATCCGCAAGTCACGGTCACCGTCGCCAGTTCGGTCGCGCAGCGTGTCACCGTGCAGGGCGACGTCAAGGAGCCGGGCATCTATCCGATCTCCGGGCCGACCACGCTGCTCGACACGATCGCGCTCGCCAAGGGTGAGAGCGAGGACGCGTCGTTGCGCGAGGTGATCGTGATCCGTTACATCGACGGCAAGCGGATGGGCGCGGTGTTCGATCTGAAGCGGATCCGCCGCGGTGACGATGCCGATCCCGCGATCGCGGCTCGCGACACGATCATCGTCGGCCATTCGACGGGCAAATCGGCCTGGCATGATATCCTGCGCGCGGCACCGTTGCTCGCGGGCTTCGGCGTCTTCGCGCAATTCTAAGATCACAGGAAGAGAACTGACTCATGGGGAGTGTCGACGTCTCTCAGGGCGCTCTCACGCCGAACGACCGGCGGAACTTCGGTTCGGCCCCTGGGTCGAATTTCGCCGAGCGCGAGGACTTTTCCGTGCCTGAGGGCGAGGGGGACGAACCGGCGATCGATCTTCGCGCAGTCTGGGCGACGATCTTCCGCAATCGCTACATGATGATCGCGATTGTCGGCGTCGCGCTGATGCTCGGCATCGCCTCCGCGTTGCTGATGCCGCGCAAGTATACGGCGCAGTCGAGCATCCAGATCGACCAGCAGGTCGCCAAGGTTCTCGGCACCGAGGATTCGGAGCCGCAGGTCGCCGGCAGTGACGCCGATCGCTTCCTCCAGACGCAGGCGGACGTGCTCAACAGCCGGGCGATCGCGCGCCGCGTTTCGGACAGCCTCGCGCTGAGTGCGAACGACGACTTCCTCAAGCGGATGACCGGCGCGCGCCAGATCGAGATCAAGCCGGGCGATGCCAGCCTTGCCGACCAGGTCGTCGACGTCCTGCAAAAGAACCTGACGATCGACCTTCGCCGCAACTCGCGCGTCGTCCACATCATCTTCACCAGCCGCGACCCCGCGCTCGCCGCCGAAATCGCCAACAGCTACGCGACCAACTTCATCGAGGGGAACATCCAGCGGAAATTCTCCGCGTCGTCCTATTCCCGCCGGTTCCTCCAGAACCAGCTCGGCCTCGCCAAGACCCGCCTCGAAGGATCGGAGCGCGACCTGATCGCCTATGCCCGGTCCGCGCGGTTGATCGATGCCAGCGCGGGCGCGCGCCAGCAGGAAGCGGACAACGCGCCGCGCTCGCTCGTCACCGCCAACCTCATCCAGCTCAACGCCGATTCGGCGACGTCGGAGGCCAACCGCCTGCGGACGCGTGCGCGGTGGGAACAGGCGCGTCGTGCGCCGCTGATGTCGTTGCCCGAAGTGCAGGCGAACGAGGCGGTCCAGCGCCTGTCGCAGAAGCGCGCGGAAGATATCGCCAGTCTCAGCGAAGTCCGCCGCCGCCTGAAGCCGGATCATCCGGTCGTGATCCAGGCGCTTGCCGAAATCGCCACGCTCGACCAGCAGATCCGCCAGCTTGCGGAGGTGACGCGCAAGTCGATCGAGAACCAGTATCTGACCGCCGAACGCCAGAACCGCGCGCTCATCCAGCAGGTTACCGCGCTCCAGGGCGCCACGCTCGCCGAACAGGGCCGCAGCGTTCGCTACAATATCCTGCGCCGCGAGGTGGATACCAACCGCCAGCTCTACGAGGGCCTGCTCCAGCGCTACAAGGAAGTCAGCGCCGAGGCGGGGATCACGACCAACAACGTCTCCAGCGTCGATACTGCCGAGCAGCCCCGTCGTCCGACGTCGCCGCGGCCGCTGTTGAACGTCGCGCTCGCGCTGATCGCCGGGCTCGCGCTGGCGATGCTGTATGCGTTCGGTCGCGACTATCTCGACGATTCGATCCGCGATCCGCAGGATGTCGAGCAGAAGCTGCACATCCCGCTGCTCGGCGTCGTGCCCGACACGCGGGGCGATTCGCCGCTCGACGCGCTCAACAATCCGAAGTCGGAGATCGCCGAGGCGTATCACGCGATCCGGACGTCGATCGAGCTATCGTCGAACCAGGGTCCGCCGCGGTCGATCTTGGTCACCGGCAGCAGCAAGTCGGAAGGCAAGTCGACCACCTCGTTCGCGCTCGCGCGCGACTTCGCCGGGCTCGGCCGCCGCGTCCTGCTGGTCGATGCCGACCTGCGGCGCCCGTCGCTGCACCGGACGCTGGGAATCACCTTGCCCGAGATCGGTCTTTCGTCGGTCCTCGCGCGGATGACAGAACGCGGCGCGTCGATCCTGCCGACCGCGTTCCCCGGGCTCAGCTTCCTGCCGAGCGGACGACTGCCACCGGATCCCGCGACCCTGTTCGCGGGGACCGCGATGCAGGATCTGCTCGCCGCGCTGGAAGCGGATTACGACGTCGTGATCGTCGACGGTCCGCCGGTCCTTGCACTCGCCGATGCGGCACAGTTGACGGCCGCCGCACAGGCCACCGTGTTCGTCGCCGAAGCCTCGAGCGCGCATTTCGGCCAGGCCCGCAACGCCGTGTCCCGCCTTCTCCGCGCCGGCGGCACCGTGATCGGCTGCGTCATGACCAAGTACAACGCCAAGAAGGCGGGCTTCGGCCAGTCCTACGATTACTACCGCTATCGCTACGACGACGCGTCGAAATAAGCCGAACCGCTGCTCCGGCTTGGGCCGGAGCAGCTAGCGCACGTCAGGGTTTGCCGCTCCGAGACGGGGCAGGCGGCGTCCCGCGCGCGCCGCTACCGCAGGCATAGCGAATCTTCAGTGCGACGACGACGACCGAGGCCGCTTCGCCCGACAGGTCGGAGGGCTTGTCGCGCAGATAGTCGATGAACGCCTGGCGCAAATCGCCTTGTGGGACATGCCGGGGCACGCAGAATTCGCGCTGGTTCAGCCACGCCTCGTACGCGCGGACCGTGTCATGCACGCCGGTGATATAGGCGAAGCAATAGGACGCGTCGGCCGGCACGTTGGACAAACAGCGCTGCCGCAACTGCCCAGCGCTGAACAATCCCCCGGCGAGCGGCCCCGCGGATACTTGCGAGGTCGATGCTTGCGGGGCGGCAGCCTGCGGCACCGCCCCATTGGGTTTCTGGGACTGGACCAACAGCGGCGCGGCGAGCAGCAGGACGAGGGGCATGACCATGATCGCCCGTCGTTACGCGCTGGCGCGGTGCGCTTCAATTCACTAACACCCGACGAAGCAATGGCTCTTCTCGACCTTATCCGGCGACAGGCGCCCGCGTCGCACGAGCCGGCGCCCTCGACGCTGATCCTTGATCCGAACACCGTTTCGTCGTTGCCGCCGGTGCGTCGGTTTCACCTGGGCGTGATCGTGCCCGCCCTGCTGGCGCTGATCCTGATCGGCGGATCGATCATTGTCGCAGTCGTCAGCCTCGGGACGCCGCCGGACAAGACGTTCGACGCGACCGGCGGCACGCGCTGGGCGAGCACGGCGCGAATCGAGGCACCGTTTGCACCCAAGACGATGCGGCCGCTGACGCCCGAGCAGGCGGTTGCCTGGAACGCCGCCGCGCCGACCGTGGCGAAGCGCGTCGAATCCGCGTCCACCTTTGCGCTGCGGACCGGCAAGGCGGAGGACTATAGCCGTTCGCTGCAATGCCTGACGATGGCGGTCTATTACGAGGCGGGCAGCGAATCGGACGATGGCGAGCGCGCGGTGGCGCAGGTCATCCTCAACCGCGTCCGCCATCCCGCCTATCCCAAGACGGTGTGCGGTGTCGTCCTCGACGGATCGCAACGCAGGACCGGCTGCCAGTTCACCTTCGTCTGCGACGGCGCGCTGGGCCGGTTACCGTCGCAGAAGGGCTGGCTGCGCGCCTCGCGGATCGCGACGTCGGCACTGGGCGGCGCGGTGTTCGCGCCGGTGGGCTGGGCGACGCATTATCACGCCAATTATGTCGTGCCGTATTGGGCATCGAGCCTGGAAAAGGTCGCGGCGATCGGCGCGCACATCTTCTACCGCTGGAACGGCCCGGCCGGACGCGGTGGCGCATTCCGCGGCGTCTATGCGGGTAACGAACCGGCAATGACGCTGCCCGCAACCGTCGCTGCCCCGACGGCGACGGATGCAGCGGCGACGGTGGCCACCGCATCCGGCGCGGTCGCCCCGAGCGAGCGGCCCGTCCTCAGCGGCTATCGCGCCAGCCTGCCCGACGATTCCCCGGTGCCGACCGTCAGCCTTGGCGAACGGCGGGTGCTGCCGCGTGGTCCCGAAGTCGGCGACACCAGCGCTTCGCCGCCGACTCCAGAGCGCCGCGTCCTGCCGGTATCGCCTACCGCCAACTGACCTCAGGGGGCGACGAGTTCGGCCCTGGACGGGCGCCGTCCACGCAACGCTTCCGCGATCGGCAGCTCGATCAACCGCCATGACAGCCACCCCACGCCGAAGCACACTGCACAGGCGACGACCGCCATCGCGAGCAGCGCCGGTAGGCCGTATGCAACGATCGATACGGTTGCCGACGCGAACGCGCCCAGCACGAAGCTGTGCGTGAGATAGATGCTGTAGGACGCGTTGCCGAACGCACGCGAGAAGGCCGCGAACCCGTCCGACCGCCGCGTCGTCGCGGGCGTCGTGAGCACGGTTACGGCCACCGCTCCTGCGATCGCCGCCATTGCGACGATCTGGCTCGGGTCGATAGTGGCGACTCCCAGCGCGGCCACGGCGACGACCGCGATGACCGACATCGGCAGCACCGGCAGGCGGTCGCCGATCCGGTGGCGGACGAGCGCGATCACGATCCCGATCGCGAAATAGGCCATGATCGGCCGCGTGAAGACATAGGCGGCGATCGATACTCCAACCTGGTCGCGTGGCGCATCGATGCCGGTCCCCACCGCGACGAGCAGCCCCAGCACCGTCAGCACGAGGAACGCGCCGCGCCGCGCCAGCACTGCGAGGCCCGCCGCGAACAGCAGGTAGAAGAACATCTCGTAATGCAGCGTCCACCCCAGCTCGTAGATCGGCTGGATCAAACCGTTGGCGCCGCGGTGGGGGATGAACGCGAACGACAACAGGAATTCGGCCACGTTCGGCAGGCGCGCCGCGACAATGGTCCGTGCGCCCATCGCCTGCGCCAGCCAGCCGAACGCCACGATCATCAGCATCGTCAGATAATAGAGTGGCGCGACCCGCAGGAACCGGTTGCGCAGGAACGACCAGCCCGATGGCGGCGGCCGGTCCTCCCGAAGCGCGATATAGACCATGATGAAGCCGCTGATCGCGAAGAAGGTGGCGACGCCGGTCTGGCCGAGCCGAGTCGTGAAATCGGGAAGGTCGTGGATGATCGCACCGCGCCGGACATAGCGCTCCAGCAAATGCTCGACGACGACACCCGACGCCGCCAGTCCGCGCAGCAGCTGGAGCGGCGCTATCTGGTCGCGGTCCAGCGCCGCATCGCGCGAGATCAGCCGCGAAACCAGCGGCACGCGCGCGCCAATCACGCCAGCCGCAGCATGACGATGGTCGCGTTCAGCGCGAACCCCAGCGCGACGCTCTTGATCATCTCGCGCGGCGTCACCGGCAAATTGGCGTTGATGATCGCCGCCACCAGCGAGGTCGACGCCGCGAACAGCAGCAGCGACCACCAGCTCGGCCAGGTCGCGTTCTTCACATGCGCCCAGTCGGTGATCAGCGGCAGCAGCACCATCAGGAAATGCCCGAAGCACGCCGCCAGCCAGTGCGACAGGAACCGCGGCAGGCTTTCGCCCAGTTCGAGATGCGGATCACCGCTCATCGACGATGCTCCGTTCGTCCTGTTCGGCATGCGCCACCAGCGTCCCGATCAGGATCTCGTAATAGGCGGCGGCATTCGCCTCGATCTCGTCGTCGGGATCCGCCTGCGTCGCGCCGGCCTGTCCAGCCGCCGCCCGCGCCGCGCGGATCTGCCATTCGGCCATGTCGCGCCAGGTCGCCACGTCGCGCGCGGCGATCGCCTGTTGCGCAAGCCCGATCAGGATGACGAACGCGCCCAGCACCGCGACCGCGACCGCCAGATAATAACCATGTGCCCAGATCGCGCGCAGCCAGAAGCCGTAGATGACCGTGACGATCACCACGATCAGCGCCACCAGGCAGATCGCATCGATCAGTCGACCGATCCGCTTGGGCCACCGCGATTGGTTGAGGCCATGGTGAAGGGGGTCGGGCACGTCGCGATCCTGTCAGAGAAGATCCGGATCGGCAACCGACCGGAGGTGCTTCGCAAGCGACGCATTCGATACCCGCGCGACGGCGGGACGG
>Ga0265798_10001504_pt1 | contig 36199 bp, 30 predicted proteins | sample P3T30metagenome_FD_192430 | JGI IMG/M metagenome (GOLD analysis project Ga0265798, IMG submission 192430) | Plant litter microbial communities from East Loma Ridge, Irvine, California - P3 T30 | ecosystem: Environmental > Terrestrial > Plant litter > Unclassified | place: USA: California...
GACGGCACGAGCGCGTGCAATCAGGCGCCATACATGTCCATTGCACCGTTCATTCCGATGCCGAACCGGCTTCCCCGCGCGACGACCATCAATGTGATCGAATCGCTTGGGTCACTGCCGGAGGGTACGCCGTGCCTTTGACGATGCAGATGAGACGAAAAAAAGCCCCAACTCGCGGGGCTCTTGTTCAGCATATTCTGGCGGAAGCGGTGTCCGCCATGCCCCGAATGAAAAAACCATACATCTCATTCCTACCCACACGCCAACCCACATGCCTCACACACTCGGCGATATCGCTTTGTGTCCTAACGTCACTTCCAGAACTAGCTGCGGCTGACCTTCGGCGCATCGGCGGATAAGCCCGGAACAGCTCGGCCATCTTGATAAGATATCCGCTCAACCTGAGTCACCGGCCCTCAACTCGACAACGTTACGCAGAGGTACAGTATCGCGCGAATTCGCCAGCTCGGCCGGCCTATCGTGGTAGAGGGAACCCCTGTGGCAAATGGCCCGCCTCGTGCTTTTGAAAATTTAGTTTCCAGCCGCCCCCCCATACCTAGAGTTCGCTACACGGTCCCAGACTTCGACCAACCCTGGCATGGCAAATTTGTTCAGATGCTTGTGGACCGTCTTCATAGTTGTGGCGACTGATGCGGGAACACACAGACGCCCCCCATCTCACGTCGCGTATTTGCGTTATCCCGACTGGGCGCTCAGCGTCTCCGCCTGCTGCATAATAAAGGTAACGGCTGCCGCCGCTTCAAGGGGCGGAATTTGTACTAGAGCAAAAAGCGCCGTACTAGCAGGCGCAATTTTGCCCGTGCTCTGTCGCGCACCGACCAGTCCACGCTAACGTTTTGGCGATGATTATCGGCCAGTTCATGTGCGATTTTCTTCAGCGTCTCGTAGCCAGTTTGCGCACCGGCTCTTCGTTGTCGGCCAGCACGTCTTAAAACGCCAGCTAGTCCGAATTCAAGCCAACGTCGAGAAGGCGACCCCGGCCATGGCGAGCACCGGCGTAGCACGGGCTTGAGCGTTCAGCGCCGCGTCGTCAACTACACGGAGCAGATCCAGCCAATACCGATCTCCCAAAATTCGCTTAGCGGCGGCTGGTCGATCATTTTCCCTTTGGATAAGTCCTCCATGAGCAATGGTAAAGAAGGGTCAGCCAAGCCCTCGAATTCGATTAACCAGTCCTGCAGAAATTCCGCCCGCCTTTCCTCTTCCAAAACCTCGAAAAAGTCGATCAAGTGATGGTCCCCACCGGCAAAATATTGCACTCGGCGATGACCTTTAGCGATTGTCAAATCTTCTGGTCCGAGGGCAACTGAATGTATGACGTCGCCCATAGGCTCACCTCGGTCAGGATCTCGGTTACGCCATGTCAGCACGACGTGCAATCCAGGAGTCACGCGGGGGAATCGCTGTAATCCGTAGAGTACCCTCGTCAGCGTCCGGCGATAGGTATCGCTCAAGCCTACTGCGAGCAACCGTCCTGCGATCGCGTTTGCCAGAAAAGCTATCACCCACTGCTCGTCGTCGGCGGCGCCGTAGACAGTTGCTATTTCTTCGTTATTGATCATTTCTGTTCTTCGGGGAGAAGTGGCCATTATGCCGGGGGCGTTTCTCATGCCGCCTGCCTCCGCATGTTGTCAGGGGTCTTATCGGTCTGACGTGGGAATGTACAGTTCATGCCCACTCGGCACTAAGAGTCTCCGCCTGCTGCATGACCAAGGCAACAGCCGCCTCCTCCTTCACGGGCGGATATTTGTATTTGCGCAGGATTCGTTTTACGAGCAGGCGCAGCTTGGCGCGCACACTGTCACGTACAGCCCAGTCAACGCTCACGTTCTTCCGCAGGCTCTCGGCCAGCTCATGGGCGATCTTCTTCAGCGTTTCATCGCCCAACTCGCGCACCGATTCCTCATTGTCTGCAAGAGCATCATAGAAGGCCACTTCGTCCGCGCTTAGCCCGGCGTTCACGCCTCGATCCGCCTCCTCCTTGAACTTCTTCGCCATCGCAATCAGCTCTTCCATAACCTGCGCCGTTTCAATCGACCGATTCTGGTAACGCTTGATCACGTTGGTCAACATCTCACTGAACTTATTGTTCTGCACCACATTGGTCGCAAACCGAGACTTGATTTCACCTTCTAGCAGGCGCTCCAAAAGTTCTACCGCCAAGTTGCGCTCGGGGAGGTTGCGCACCTCGTTGAGGAAATCGTCATCCAGGATGCCGATGTTCGGTTTTTCGAGACCGGCCGCATTGAAGATGTCGACGACCTCGTTCGAGACTAGCGCCGAGCCGATGATCTGCCTGACAGCCAGATCACGCTCCTCGCCCGTGCGCTTCTTGCTGCTTATTTCCTTCTTGGTCAGCAGCACCTTGACGGCCTGGAAGAACGCAACCTCATCGCGCACCGCCTTGGCCTCGTCGAGCGTGCAGCACAGCGTGAACGCCTTCGACATGGCCAGTGCCGTGTCACCGAATCGCTTCTTGCCGTCCTTCAGGCCAAGCACATGGTTTGCTGCCTTGGCCAGCATGCCATGCCCGCCCGTCAGGAAGCCGCTGTAGTCGATCTGGTGGAGCATGGCACGCAACACATCCAACTTCTCTTCCAGCACGGCGTACGCCTCGTACGCATCGACTGTGGGGCGCCCACGACCTTTGCTGGCGGTGTACTCCTTGAGCGCCTGTTTCAGGTCGCTGGCGATGCCAATGTAATCCACCACCAGGCCACCCTGCTTATCGCGGAACACGCGGTTGACGCGCGCGATCGCCTGCATCAGGTTGTGGCCTTTCATCGGCTTGTCCACATACATGGTGTGCACGCATGGCGCGTCGAAGCCGGTCAGCCACATGTCGCGCACGATAACCAGGCGCATCGGATCGTCTGGGTCTTTGAACCGCTTCTCCATGCGCTTCTTGACCAGCTTAGAGTAGATGTGGGGACGCAGCAGGGGCTTGTCGCTGGCGGAGCCGGTCATCACGATTTTGATCACGCCTTTTTCCGGGTCGTCGTCGTGCCAAGCGGGCCGTAGCGCAATGATTGCGTTGTACAGGTGCACGCAGATGTCACGGCTCATGGCGACAACCATGGCTTTGCCCGCCTGTGCCTTGTCACGCTCTTCAAAGTGCTGGACTAAGTCGCCGGCGATCTGTTTGATGCGAGGTTCGGAGCCGACAACTTTTTCGAGTGCGGCCCAGCGACTCTTGAGGAGCGCCTTCTGGTCATCCTCCTCGTCTTCCGCCAACTCGTCCACCTCGTCGTCGATGACATCGAGCGATTCTTCTTTCAACCCCAGCTTCGCCAAGCGCGACTCGTAATAGATCGCCACCGTCGCGCCGTCGTCACGAGCCTGCTGCATGTCGTAGACATGGATGTAATCACCGAAGACTGCCCGCGTGTCCCGGTCTTCGCTCGATACTGGCGTGCCGGTGAACGCCACGAAGGTTGCATTCGGCAGCGCATCGCGCAGGTTCTGCGCGTAGCCAACCTGATACCGCTCCAAATACTTCGCTGGGGCCTCCTCCGCGTACACGATAGATGCCGGAGCCGCTCCTGTGCCTATGGGTGGCAGCTTCACCTTGCGGGTCTTCAGCTTCGCTTCAAAGCCATATTGGGTTCGGTGTGCCTCGTCAGCGATGACGACAATGTTATGCCGGTCGGACAGGAGCGGAAAAGTGTCTTCATCTTCGCCCGGCATGAACTTCTGAATCGTAGCAAATACAATCCCTCCTGACGGCCTGTTCGCCAACTTGGCGCGCAGATCCTGCCTCGTCAACGCCTGAACAGGTTGCTCGCGCAGGAGATCTTGCGCCAGGGAGAAAACGCCGAACAACTGCCCATCCAGATCATTGCGGTCGGTAATGACCACGATGGTAGGGTTCTCCATAGCCGTTTCACGCATTATTCGCGCGGCGAAGCATGTCATGGTGATGCTCTTGCCCGAGCCTTGCGTATGCCACACTACGCCACCCTTGTGTGTGCCCCCGGGGCGCGATGCGGCGGCGACCTGCATGATCGCGGCGCGCACGGCGTGAAACTGGTGGTAGCCGGCGATCTTCTTGATCAGCGAGCCGTCATCCTCGAACAGGATGAAGAAGCGAAGGAAGTCGAGCAGATAGGCTGGCGCCAGCACTCCGCGTACAAGAGTTTCCAGTTCGTTGAACTGTCCCAGCGGATCGAGCACGACGCCGTCGATCGTGCGCCACGCCATGTACCGCTCAGCGTTGCTTGAAAGCGAACCCATTCGGGCCTCGGTGCCGTCCGCGATTACCAACACCTCGTTGTACTGGAATACGTCTGGTATCTGCTCCTTGTAGGTCTCGATCTGGTCATACGCCCTCCAGATGTCGGCAGTCTCGTCGGCCGGATTCTTTAGTTCGAGCAGGACCAACGGCAGGCCGTTAACGAACAGGATGATGTCGGGGCGACGGGTGTGCTTCGGTCCCCTGATAGAGAACTGATTAACCGCCAGCCACTCGTTCTTGGCCACGTCAGTGAAGTCAATCAACTGGACGAAGTCGCCACGGGTCTCGCCGTCGCGCTGGTACTCGACGGGAACGCCATTGACCAGCATTCGATGGAACAGCCGATTGGCTGACAACAAAACTGGCGAGTCCAAGTTCAACACCTTCTGCAGTGCGTCCTCCCGCGCGACGTATGGAACCGAAGGATTGAGCCTCGCGATGGCGTTCCGGAGGCGCTCGATTAGGACTACCTGGGTGTACGTGGCACGTTCGGGGGTGTTCCCGTCAACCGCAATATCCGGCCCGTAGACGTAGCCGTAGCCGGTGCTGATCAGCCAGGCCAGGGTTTCTTTTTCGAGTTGGTCTTCGGTCATGTGCAGGCCGATTTACGGCAGGTGTTGTTATGGGCGTCAGGCCGCGTGTTTCATCAACTCGGCGGCTTCCGGCAGGTGCAGTTGTCCAGAAATCAAATTCGGTAGCAAAGTATCGCGCAGCGTTATAAGGGTTTGTGCTTGCTTCTCATTTCCTACGAGCCGCTCAAACAGACGACTCGCCACGTCCATAAATACCGCCAATACGGGCGTTGCTGGCATGAGCGCAGGAATAGGTCTGAACGCCGTTTTGCTAATTTCCATAAAGGTTGAACCGTTGGCTCGACTCTTGATGGCTTCCATATTTTGCCGACACCAATAGAGTAGGTAGAGCGGTGGTAGCTGGCTGCTTGGTAGCATCGCAATATATCCCTGATTTATCGCCATCGGCACTTGAGCAATTGCCAAGTAGCCGATAGGGGCGCGGGAAGACATCAGTAGCGTCCCAGCAGGTAATAGCCCTGAGCTTATCTTTGCCAATCCTTTTGCCGAAATCAAGCGGGCAGTTTGAAGTAATAACGGCGAGTAAAGGCCTGATAGGTCTTTAGGAGTTGTCCACGCAAATTCACCTGGTTCCCAATAACTCGATTCTTTTGTACTCGGTGTGCCGCCGCGAGTATAGTCAACAAGGTCACCAATCGCAGCAACCCGCCACCCGCTTGGAATCAAGCCCAACTCGGATTCGACGAAGCTGTCGGGGAACAGAGCCACCGTTGCCTCATCCATGCCCTCAGGTGCGCGCCCTTCCTGTTTGGCTCGCACGGGATCGAAGTCCACGAACCACGATTTGAACAGAGCTTGGGCGACGGCTTCGAGCGTCGCGTTCGTTTCGCGCAGTAGGGCTATGCGCGCGTCGAGCGCATCCAATAATTCGACCAGTGAAAGGACCGACTCATTTGGAGCTGACACAGGAAAATCAAGAAAATCATCACGACTAAGCCCCAAGGTGGTGGTTCCTGTTCCCCGCGCTCTACAATATTCGCGATAGAAAGGTGTTCTCAACAGCCAGTATATGTAGCTGTGTGAAATGGGTTTGCCGTCAAAGTTTAGCTTAACAGTATCTTGCGTAAGGCGCCCGGCCCCTATGTCTGGTGGGATTCGTGCTACCGAACCAAGCAAATCACCAGACTGCGTAACGTCTTTAAGAGATACATATATCTCGCCAGGCTTAAGCGTAATTTTGGCAGGGCACTCACCTCCATAGGTCTTGAACGATCCCCTACGAAATCCGCCGTTCGCCTGAATTGATGCTAACCCAAGCAAAACCGGCCCGGGAAAGCCAAGTAAATTACCTTTGTAGGTTGTGCCACGCTGCAAGCTAACGAAATCACGAAGGGTCATAATTTTTTCAAAAGTCATATCCTAGCCCTCCCAGCTTTAGACGTATCAGTTGATCCAGTTCCGCGCCTTTTGTCATTTGCTCGCCCAGCGTCTTGGTCAACTTCTGCATCTTTTCTGCAAACCCTTCATCGTCGTCCTCGACGGCTTCTGCACCAACATAGCGGCCCGGCGTTAGCACATGGCCATGCTGGGCGATGTGGGCCAGCGTCACGCTTCGGCAGAAACCGGCAACGTCCTGATACTCGCCTGCGTCCGCTTCACCACGCCATGAGGCCACCGTGCTTGCGATCTTATTGATCACATCCTCTGAGAACTCGCACTGCACCCGGCTGATCATGCTGGCGAGCTTGCGGGCATCAATGAAAAGGACCTCGCCTTTACGTACCCGCTTCTCCTTGACCAAAAACCACAGGCAGGCCGGGATCTGGGTGTTGAAGAAAAGTTGGCCGGGTAGCGCGATCATGACTTCAACCTTGTCGGCATCAACCATAGCGCGGCGAATGTCGCCTTCGCTGTTCTGGCTAGACGACATTGAGCCGTTCGCCAGCACGATGCCGGCACGCCCCGTGGGCTTGAGGTGGTACAGCATATGCTGAAGCCAGGCGTAGTTGGCGTTGCCCTGCGGCGGCGTGCCGTAGACCCAGCGTGGGTCACCTTCTAGGCTCCCATGCCACCAGTCCGAAATGTTGAAGGGCGGATTTGCAAGGACGAAATCAGCGCGTAGGTCAGTATGTTGGTCGCGCACAAAGGTATCAGCCGGCTCCTTGCCCAGGTTGAAGTCGATACCACGAATCGCCAAGTTCATCGCCGCCAGTCGCCACGTAGTCGGGTTGGCTTCCTGTCCGTAGATCGACACATCACCGATCTTGCCGCCGTGTGCCTCGATGAACCGTTCGGACTGTACGAACATGCCGCCCGAGCCGCAGCAAGGGTCATACACCTTGCCATGATGCGGCGCCAGCACCGCCACCAAGGTCTTGACGATGGACGCGGGCGTGTAAAACTGGCCGCCGCGCTTGCCTTCTGCGCTGGCGAATTGCCCGAGGAAATACTCGTACACCTGCCCGAGAAGATCGCGAGCATGATTTTTTGCTGTGTCGCCAGACTCTCCAAAGCCAATGGTCGAGACCAGATCGACCAACTCACCGAGCTTACCGTCCGGGAGCTGTACCCTGGCGTACCGCTTGTCCAGAATCCCCTTCAGCTTCGGATTTTCTGCCTCGATTAGCGAGAGGGCATCGTCGATGCGCTTGCCGATATCGGCTTGCTTAGCTTGGGAGCGCAATGTCTCCCAGCGTGCGGCCTCGGGCACCCAAAATACGTTGACCTCTTTGTAATAGTCGCGGTCCTCCAGCTCATCGGCGAGCATTTCAGCGTCGACATCGTGGAGGAAATAGTCGTCGGCGGGATCGGCAAAGCGTGTCGTCAGCTCGTCGCGGCGGGTCTGGAACGTGTCGGAGATGTATTTAACGAAGATAAGGCCCAGCACGATGTGCTTGTACTCAGCGGCGTCCATGTTGGCACGCAGCTTGTCGGCTGTAGCCCAAAGGGTTTTCTTGATGTCTTCAATCATGTAGGGAAGTATGTGGCGCTTCAGTTCTTGACGGCCTCAATCTTATCCCATCTTATGCAGTACCAAAATGCAATATTTGCACTACAACCCGGCCTTCGCCATCAGATCGCTCACTGTTGTGTCGAGAGCCATTGCCATCCGCACCAAGTGCAGCAAGCCCGAGTTCTGCTCACCTCGCTCGATCGCGCCCAAGTACGAGCGGTCGATACCACTTCGATGTGCCAGCTCCTCTTGTGAAATGCCACGCACCGTCCGCGCTACGCGAACAGCGGCGCCGAACGCGACAAGGGCAGCTTCTTTCGAGTGAGGCGAACTGATTGGCATAGGCCAATCTTCCGGGTAAGATTAGCCTCTTTCCACGGGCAATCTTCCCCATAAAAGACTTATTTCCATCCAATGAAAAGAATATTTATTTCTGGTGCAACTTTGACAAAGTTTCTTATCATCTGCGCAACACTGACCGGTTGCGCCTCTACCACCGGCATCGTCCCAACCGGGAAAGACACCTTCATGATCTCCCGTGAGGACAACAGACCGGCGGCGTCACTAGGCACTATCAAGGCAGCCACGTTCAAAGAGGCCGGAGCATATTGCTCGGGCCAAGGCAAGAACGTCAAGGCAATCAGCGAAAGCGATACGCCGCGCTCCTTCGGGCAGTTCCCGCAGACCACGCTGCACTTCACCTGCGTTTGATCTGACTCTCGTCAGCGCCCGCCGGTCGCAGCCTCACGACACACCTATGAACCCAAACCTCAGCCCTATCAGGACGGCGTTCCTGAAACTGATAATGGCCAGGTATGGCCCGATCTATCTACTGCGCGGGCCGTCTGGTAGCTGGCACGCCTGCTGGTCCGATGATGCCCACGACGAGAGGGCAATGGAGTCTTACCTCATCGACGATGGCATGGATGCCCCCTCCTGCTTTTCTACCAGGCGCGAAGCATTGCGAGAAATATTGAGGTCGCTCGACAGCGAGATCGAAGCCGGCGGCGTGGGGTACGTCGCGGAACGGCAACGAGCTAGGGATAGCTTAATCCTGAGCACGAACGAAGAAGACCGGGCGGCGGTAAAGAACGAGTTTTCAGGTACGTTGGCCGAGACGGAACTCATCGAAGCTTGGATGCGTTCAGATCGATACGAGGCCCATGCGAAGGCTACAGCGGCGAAGCGACATGCAGCACATTTAGCTGCCTGTGCAGAGCAAGAACGGCGCGAGCGAGTCTTTGAGCAGATCCTAATGGCCTTCGGTGACCAGGTCGTGGAAGAGATAAACGCCGCCATCAAAGGCGCGTGGCTCGAACAACCGCCTAGGTCGCGACGAACCGCCCATGGACAGAAAGCAGGCGAAGTAATGCCTATGCCCCAGCTTGCCATCGTTTCGGGTCGCGCGGTCTTCTACAGTCCAGGTCGCGCCAAGCCCCTGCCGGTAAGGACGCCGCTCTCCGCGCCCGACATGAGATACGGGCACAAAAATCACTGGCAGCATCCTACATGGGTGGACATCGTCGCCCCCGCGATTGGTCAGATCGTCGACAGGCTTGAAGGGGAGGCGCGGGTCCTTCCGCCCCGCAGCATCAAGGGACCCAAGGTACCATAGCATATGACTCGACTATCTGATCCTACCCTCTACCAATGCCCCGCGTGCGCGGGGTACTTTACCGGCTCGGTGCTTACGTTCCTGCGTTTTTACGATGATGCACCGGACTGGTCAGATGGAATGAACGGGCAATGGTGGGCGGGAATCGGAGCGCCTGTCGGGCGGTGCCCGACTTGCACCAAGGTCGTTTGGGTTGACGACGCCAAGGCCATAATGCCCGCCCCTCGGGAGCCTCGTCCAGTCGGTGGAGTGTCCCGCCTGTGGCACCGAATGACGGGTGACAGCAAAGGGCGACTCCGCGATGAGCGGGACTGGATCGCGCTACCCCGAGAGATCAAAGAAGCCGACCGCATTAATGGTCTACAGAGTGCACGAGACCTATTAGACGCCCTGGCGGGTCTGTTACCTGACGCGGGCGATCGAGAGATTTACGTGCGGCGGCGGCTGTGGTGGGCTTCAAACGATCACCATCGTCTTCGTGCGGATGGGACACCGATTGCATCGCAGCCAGCCGTGGCGCCGGCCGACGCGTACACCAATGCCCTACGGCTGCTGGACCTGTTCAAGGCTGATCCCTCTAAGCAGGTAGAGCGCGGGGAGCTGTTGCGGCAATTAGGGCGATTTGATGAAGCAGTCGCGGTCTTAAAAGCGGTCAAGCTGGATGGCCATTCGGAAATTAAAGCGAGCAAGATCCAGCGATTGGCCCAAGCGGGACATAACAAGGTGGTGTCGCTTTAGACAGATCAGCAAATGCCGCGTTAGGGTTACTGATCGCTTGTCGGACCGCACCAGCGGATTTCGACGATGATTGGCGTCGAAAAAAATTTTCGACTTTTTCTATACCCCGCCGAGTTTTGACGGGATGACCGATTAACTATCATGGTTGGCGGGGTGGACTCTGGCCTCCCCCCCGGGGGGGGGAGGCACCTAAAATGCAGGCCGTGCGATGCGCGCTTACCGGATCATCGTAAAGACAGCGATGGTTTCGGCGGTGGTGGTAACGGGAACTGGAACGCGCGTTGAGCAGGAACTGATTCGGTACCGACCCATTCAGTATTACCCCTAACGGCGTCCCATATGGGAAGGAAGTGCAAGTCTTCGGGCGTACCTTGCATATTCTCCCATGATGTGACCGGTAGTAAATCGCCATGCTCGAGGTAGCCGATCAGTTCGCAGAGCCACCCGGCATACTCCCAATCGCGTCCAACTCCGGATTCGGCGACCGAAGGAAAGCGCATAACAAATTTATCTGCGAGCTGACGGGCATTATCGCCCGATGCATCTTGCCAACCGAAGTATGTTGCTTTGCTTGACTGGTTGTGGGGCGATGCTGAGTATATTGCCGCAGTTGAAAACATGTGGTTTTGTAAAACTGCACCGTTCGCGGACGAAAAGTGCTCCGCCCAGCCCACGGCTAACCTCCAGGCATTTGGATGATCGTAAGGCATTATCCTAAGGCGTTGGTACCCCATGCGATGAAGTTCGCTTACCATCCGAATAACGCGCTGGCTCTGCCGAACCCAAGCAAGTTGGGGCCTCGTCGTGGACAGGTTGGAGGTAGGCGGTTTCGCATGTTGGTTGTTATCGTGCTCTTCGAGGCCGATCCACTTTAACGCACTATGAGTATGCCCGTGAGGGCTCGACCATCCTTCGGTGCCGTAATCAAACATGTCGCCGTCGCTTCCGGTCGCAACGATTCGTGGTTCATGACAGACCGAGATGGTTAGCCTGGACTGCATCAAAAAGAAGCCCGAGGGCGTCAAGAGCTGAGTAGACAAGACGGCCAAGGTTTCCGCCTCCATCTCCAGATTTTTTGGCCAGTACCCGAACTTCGTCCGAAATCCGTTCAATGCCTCAATCACGCGTTGAAGGATGCCGCCGGCATCCTTGATCATTTTATTCATGTCACTCCATCTTTCGGTCATCATACCTAGTTATCACAGGCCAAGATTTTGCTATTTCATGCACTTCGTGTCGACCTTCCGACTTTCGCGACCGAAATCGTCAATTTGGCCGATCAGCGTCAGGCGAGGTTGAACACGCGGCCGGCTTCACAATAGCGAGCACAGTCGCACGTGAGACACCGTAGAGCTTCGCCAGCGCGCTCACGCTCTGTTTGTTCGCATAACCCTGCACCATCGCTTGGCGCTGCTCTGGAGTCGTTTTAGCTGGCCTGCCAAGCGTCTTGCCTTCAGCCTTGGCCCGGGCAAGTCCCGCCTGGGTGCGCTCAACGATCAGATCCCTTTCCATCTCAGCCACGGCCGCCAACATCGCAAGCATGAGCTTACCAGCAGGAGATGTCAGGTCGAGCTTCCCGAGCTGGAGCACGACTACCTCAACGCCGAGCACAGCCAGCGTTTTGATTGTGGCAAGCACGTCCGGCGCATCCCGACCAAGACGGTCCAGCTTTGATACCACTACCGTGTCCTTCTTCCTCAACTTCGACAGCATGTCGCTGAACTGCTTGCGCTGCGCCGCATGGGCCTTACCGCTGACCGTGTCCGCGAACCAGTACTCCACTGAGTAGCCAGCACCCTCGATCTCCAACCGTTGATTGTCAGTAGTCTGCTCCGCTGTTGACACCCGCCCATATCCAAATACCGCCATGATCCGCCCTCGTTGCATGTTGGAAAACATGCTCAATATATATCAACATGTTGATATATTCAAAGGCTATTTTTTTAACAATCATGAGGTAGGTTGTTCTCGGATGTTGAAAAACGGTCATTTATAGACAAGGTGCCGCTCATCCTTAGTGCTTCTGTTTGACAACTATTTCGGTTATTCTTCGATTCTCCGCCGGTTCGGCGAACTGCCTCAAGGCAATCACCATATTTCAGCTATGACCAAAACTACCGCTAAGTCAGCAAAGCCGGCCCCATCGAAGTCGTCTGCCACCGTGGCCCCATCGAAGTCGTCTGCCACCCCATCGAAGTCGGCTGCCACCGTGGCCCCAATCAAGAAGGTGGTTGCAAAAAAGACAGGTAAGGTCTTGAACGCTTTACCGGTTTTTGAAAACACTTATTTGCTGACGAAATTTGGTGATATCCCTACATACACTTTTTCAATGAAGGTGAAAGACCTAGTCACTATTTATTATGTAGCCGTGCGGGGGAAAGACGATGAAGTTGGTGCAGTTCAGCGTCCACTAAGTGTTCGCCGAATCAACGATATTAAGTCCTACATTCTAGATGGCAATACGTTTTTTAATTCTTTTATCCTTAACTGGACAGATGAGAATTATCAGCCCAGCTTTCTCAATGGCAGCACAATCAAAATTCCATTATTAAAAGGCGCTGCGCAGGCAATTGATGGACAACATCGATTGGCTGGACTAGAACAAGCAATTGAAACCGATCCTGCCATAGGTGATCGAGAAATACTTGTGACGTTATGCTTAGGCTTGACTACGAAACAAGCTGCTCAGATCTTCCTGAATATCAATACAGAGCAGCGGCCAGTTCCTAAGAGCCTGATTTTCGATTTGTTTGGCGAAGTAATTGATGATGAAAATCATGCAACCAATCGAGCAACTGACCTTGCGCGTGAGTTAAATGATGACGGCGAGTCGCCTCTTTATAAAATGATCAAGTTCCCTGGAAGTCCGCGTGGCCAAGGGTATATTGAGCTATCAACTTTCGTTTCGTCGCTGAAAGAGCATTTGAAGGGGTCAGCAGGTACTTTTTACATGTATAAGCTAAGAACTTATGACTCACAAAAATTAGCAATATCGAATTTCTTTAGGGCGATCCGGGACTACTATTCGAACGACAAAATATGGGACGGCAGCAAGAATCCGTTTATCCGTGCGGCAGGGTTTAATGGTGCAATGGACTTCTTTTTCGATTCGTTAATAAAGCGCTGCGCCGAAAGGGGATCGTTCTCAATTAAGACGATGAAGGAATTAATTTCGCTAGATACGGAAGGGTTGATCACATGGGATCAACTTGGCGGACTCGATGGGAAGACAGCTCGGAAAAAAATTCGTGACCTATTGGAAAGCAATCAGCTAAATTCTCTGCCAGATCAAGATCATTATGAGTTCTAGGCTGCGCATCCAAGCCTTTATTGAGTCTGAAGTTGGCTGCACAGATGTCGAAAAATGGAAGTCGTACTCAGCGCAGTTCAAATCATTTGCGGTTACAGAGCATAATAAAGCTACACTGCGGACTTTGTTGGCCGAGGATACTGAGAATCTCTATTTCAAGGCAATACTTAGTATTGCTGAGGCTCTAGATGCACTTAACCGAGGGCTGCATTCTTGGGCAGTCGTTAAACTCTACTACAGTGTCTTTTACTTGCTTCGATGCTCGATGGCAGCGAAAGATCTCTGCTTCGTTAAGTCGTCAGGGATTTATACGTTAAAACTAAAGACTGGCGAAGTTCCTGTAAAGCGCGATGGGGGAATACGAAATGGCGAACAAGTCCGAGGCGACCATAAGACCGTAATCGCTACTTATATTAAGGAATTTGGGCATAACGATATTTTCCTATCAAACCATATCGAGGAAAACATCCCTGTTTATGATTGGATCATGAAAAGGCGCGAAGACGTCAACTATAGGAATGTCTCTTTTCAAGAGCCGGATGAAAGCATATTTAACTCGAAGCTCTTCAAAAATCCGCTATTATCCACGCAAATCGATGAATATTTCAATAATATAATTTATTGCTTTATGGAAGATCATTGCTGTTTAGCGCTTCCGATTAGATTGGCTGAGCGGACGGCTGGGGAATTGAGGAGTGCTTTTAACACTATCCCATTCACTGAGAAGAAAATGCAAGTGATTGAAAGTCTGATAGGGCCAGCAGCGCTTTCAGAAAATAAAAATATTCGAAATATTTTATTATTAGAAAATCCTTAAGTGCGGCCCATAAATGGTGAGCAAGGTCGGGCTTTAACATTGCATCACTGCAACACTTTTGCGGTTAGCGACTTTTAATTGGAAAGCATATTCGTGGTCAACGGTTAATGTTGAGGCCTCGCTTTTTATATGCAATATTTTCTTCAACTACCTAATCTTTTCGTAAAGCGATTCAGCCAGTCCCGCACGCTTTGATAATGGACCGCATTCAGCTGCGTCAAGCGCGTGGATAGTCGTGCGTGTCGCCGACGCCACTTGAACGGCTGGCGCATTGGCACTAGCTGGTCAGGTTCGGCGCCCATTATGGTCAACAACTTCGACCTCGCAATCCGTGCCCGGTCCGTTGCCGTCGCCGCGACATTTGTCCGATACCGCAGCGCATGACAATGGCGGCAGGCCAGTTCGCCCCCACGATAGTACAGCGACTGGAAATTTCCCTCGTGCGCGCGAGGGCACTTCAGGAGGGGGCGTACACGGTCTTGGAGGCACTGGACCGGCACAATGCACACCACCCATGACCTATCACCCAAGAAGACTGCCAGGCGCGTCTCTGTGAGGATCGCAACGGTCCGCACTTCCCCATCGTCAAGTACTACCCGCGAATCGCCAGTTTCCTTTGCCGTCCGCATCAACTTCGACAGGTTTACCTCGAAGGCGTTTTCAAGGACAGGAACTCGCGGGGCCTCAGCTTTTTTCATTCTGTCTACCTAAAAGAAAGGCGAACCAGGCATATTTTCGCGCGGCTCGCCTTAGTTGACGGATCGGTTAGAAGGGGTTGGATGGGCGCTCAATGACGAACGCATGTTGGCAGAAGGTCACTAGCGTCTCATGCTCGCACGTCCCGAGCAGATCTCGGAAATGCTTCTTCATCCGCGTAATGCGCTCGTCGTCAATTAAGCAAGCTGCCGTTGTATCCACGGCGATTTGGAGGGCCAGGCCCATCTCCCATGTTTTCAGACCATGCATGTAGTAGAACTGGTGGGATTTCAGCTCCGGATGATCTTGCAAGGGCTTGGGACCGAAAGCGTGAACGAACATTCGGAGGGCGATGATGACGTCGGTCTTGGTGATGTGCAGTCCTGGAGCTGGTTCGTATATGGCCGCTTGGCGTTTCGTGAGTGGCGGGTACATTTTTTCCTCTTCGGTAACTATGACTATTAGACACCTTTGGAAATTATTCGAGTGTCAGCAGTAGTTCACTTTCGGCGACTCATTTTCCTTGAGCTTTTTGGGGCGCCAAGACGATACTCAGCGATCAAAAGCGAAAGCCGCTTGCGGTCTATAAGCTAGGCCACATGCGGCTTTCAAGGTAAATAGTATATAAAAAGGATACCCCCTCTTTCTTATACGTTCCTCTCTCACGCGGCCCTACGCCCCGCCAGAGAGGGTACTGCTATTATTGCTTTTGTTGCTTTTATTACCGTTATTGCTCCTGGTCCGATTGCTCGATGAACTCAGATGCGATGTATGCGGCGCGCGTCTTGCCCTTCCCACTGGCCGACTTCGTATCGTAGCGGCGGGTGTTACGGTCTGATTCCAGATTCTCGAACACGCTGCGGCGCATGCGGGTATCGGCCCCCCTGAACTTTGTGGACTTCTTGGCCAGTTCGGCGACGGTCAGGCCACGGCGGCCTGCCTTCAGGATCAGATTGGCGACGTCGTTGCACAGGGCTGCGAATGGGGTGTCGGCGATGTTATCGGCCAGTCGGCTGATCGCCCGGTCAGCCCAGAAGGTCACGTAGTCAATCGCCCATTGCGCGTGCTCGGCGCCGATCACGTACGCCTCGTCGGAGTGCGCGACGATCAGCGAGACCCGCATGGAGATTTCACGCACGCGGCTGTACATCTCAGCCGTGCCGTACATTTCCAGCTCGTCCATGCGCCGCATGCAGCGCAGCTCCAGATCGGTGAACAGACGTCGCGCTTCTGCCGAGAAATCCAAAATGGCCGGAACTGGCACCTCGCTGTGAACTGCATCGATGATCTCTGCGAGGTCGCCGGCACCCTTGACGCGGCACTCACGAACCCAGCGGATCAGGCACTCCGGAATTTCAATTGGATCGACGAAGCGCCCTGGCTGGCGCCCGAGATTGGACTCAACGATGATCAGGCGATTGAGGAAACCGTCCGTCAGCGCACCCGATCCCACGGCCTCGTAAAATGGTGTGGGCGTGGTCATGCCCAGCACGGTCAGTGCCGGGTTCTCCACATAGCGTGGTCCCATCCCGTCACATTGCGCCTGGGTCAGGGTAGCGGTGGAGAAAGCCTTCGGCTGGAGCGTGCCACCGCAGCGGCCGAACACTTCCATCAGGCGTTTTCGCGCGGTGCCGCCATTAGTGTTGTTTTTCGCATTCGCCGTCTTCAGCATGTAGCCGAACTCATCGATGATGGCGATGTGGGTGGGATGGGTACGCAGCATGCAGTCGATCGCGCTGTCGGATGTATATTCCGACGCGGGCGACAACATGGAGAACTTAGCTGCACGCAGCACGCGCTCGATGGCAGTCTTCGCATGCTCCTTGCCGGCGCCCGATACCCCGATGTTGAGGAAGAACAGCGACGGCCAGTTGTCGTTGGTAGTGCGGAATTTCCGCCCCATAGCGACGCTGCCGAGCGCCAGCGCGGCCTGCACGGCGAACATGGGCTGCGGCTTCAAGGCCGTGGCGTTGGTCCACTCAACCATCAGGCCCAGCTTCCCAGGGATGGTCAGCAGGTGGGGCGGAATGTCGTAGGCGGAGTTCACCGGAACCGACGCTTCATCGGGCACCATGACGGGATCTACGGCCGTGCCGTACGCTGGTACGGCGACAGCCATGCGGCTCAGGCTCTCCAGCAGCTTGCTGATATCCACATCTTTGAGGCGTTCCTCATCAGCCATCATACGGACGGTCTCGTACGTGACGCCGCCGCCCGACTTGAAGCTGTTCCACGCCTTGGTCAAAGCGCCAGTATCGTACTTCTCCGGGCAGGTCTGGCTCCACTGGTCGGCAATATCGAACATCTCCTTGGACTGGTTGAGGCTGTGCAGACCCATCAGGACCCTCAGCCATTCGCCCCGGTTGCATGCGGCGGAGATCTGGGCCAAGTCGTATTTGATGGATGCACGCTCGAACGGCAGCAGCGGTTCGGCGTTGGGTGCGAGTTCGACGCTCGATTCAGTTTGCTTCGCGCGCTTGCTGAAGCATTCGGACACCCACTGCGGCAGATCTGCCATCACCTGGCCTTCAAACAGGTCGCTGGACGCCTCCATCTCGTAGCGGCGGCCAGAGGCGTGGACGGAACCGGGACCGACCACGTAGCCGTTGACTTTCAGGTCGATGTTCTGGCCCATCTTGTCAGTGAAGCTGAGCGAGCAGTCGGCCAGGAAGTAGTAGTGGCTACCGCCCGCGCCGGTCAGCACCTCGACGGTTGCCGGCAGGCGGCCGTGGATCTTCTCCAGCTCTTCCAGAGCCTCTGCGCCGCCAGTCTTGTAACGGTCCACGTCCACCACGGTGGCCATTTTCCCGGTGTTGCCAATCTCTTGGCCAAGGCGGACACCGTAGTTCAGCTCAGGTTCGTGCTTGAACCACATGTTGATAATGGCCGGATTGGTGGTGGCCTCTTTGAAGGAGTTCATGCGACGCGGGTGTTTCCCGGCATCGGGGCAAGTGGCGTTTCCGCACGTGCACTTACCATTCATCATGCCGTGCAGCGGGAACACAGCATGGCCCAGCGATGCCATCAGGAGGGCCTGCGCGTGCGCTGGCGAGACGGCTGCGGAGGTTTCGTAGGGATTGTGCTGGAACGCCACTACCGGCGCGGCAGGCGGGTTGTACATGGGGGACGTCCCCAGTGGCTGACGCACTGCATGCTCAGCATTGTTCGGGCCGCTGTCGGGTTGGATGGGGCCGGATGCAGCAGCTTCAAAGGGCGGTGCGGCGATTTGCATACCGTCCTGGTCATGGGATTTCAGGGTCGTGTTCATTGGATCTAAACTGGTGACGCGGACAGGACGGTCCGCGTCGGTGAATGAGGGGTTACTGTTGGCGGGCCTTCAGCTTGGCGACGCGCATATCTTCCAGGTCCGACACGCGGTAGGTGCGCTCGTAACGGAAGTAGCGGCCGTTTGCATCAACCTGCGCTTTCACCTCGTGCCAGCCCATGTTGGTGTAGGCCATAGCAGTCCAGATGTCGACGTAGGTGATCGCGTAGAGCATCTCCGCGTCCGGCGACATGAGAGGTGGCGCCCCGTCAGGGCGGTAGCCCAGCCAACCCGGATTTTGAGCAATCAGCAGCAGTTCGTTCATCGAATTGCATTGGCGACGCATGTAGAGGTCACCGAACACGCCGCCGCTTTGGGAGTTGAGCGCGCGCAGGTCGGCCTCAGCAACGCCAAGGAAAGCCGCCCCGACTGGCACTGGGATAATCGGCAGGGTATCCAGCAGTTTGCGCTTGTCCATCGGCGATGCGTTCTCGAGCGCATAAACCTGCTGATCCACGGGGATCACGGCGGATTTGGCTTCGGAGCGGAACTGGCGATTCGCTTTTTCGTCGCCATTTTGGATTGCCGCTCGCACCTGGGCGCGGATATTCGCCGGGATATCAGGGTCGTAGGTCGCGTATGCAATGCTGCCCATAAGGGCTTTCTGCTGGCGGTAACTAGTCATCACAGTGGCTTTGAATGCCAAGTTCTGCAACATGGTTTGGACTGGGTTGTTGATCGTGTTCATAATGATCTTTCTGCCTCGTAGGCATGAGTTCACCCCTAGCGACGAGGCTATTATTTAAAAATTTATCGTGGGTTTGTTGAGCTTGGTAGCTCGGACCGCGTTTACGGCGGTGGGATCGGCGGCGCGGTGTGTGGGTGGTTCATGAGATATGCCTTAGAAGGAAGCGACAAGCTCGCGGATGTCTTCGACGCGCCACATCGTGACACGGCGACCGCTCTTTACTGCGCGCGGGAAACGACCAGACTTGACGCCTGCCCACCTGCACGATTTCTTGACCGGGATGATGGCCGGGACTGGGGGTACTGCGGCAGGATCGCCGATGATCTGCTTGAGGCGCAGGAAGCCGGTTTCAGGAAGGTGAATCATGGTTCTGTTTTGTTGTTAAGACAGGACCATTGTGGACGTCGTCAGTCACGTACGGAATCCCGCTACCGGCTGACGGGATAGCCCGTCAGCCAAGAAGTGAGGGCTATTTGGACGCGCTTCGTTCACGCTTCCATTGAGTCATCCACGTGCGAAGAGTCTTTTGTTCAACCGGAACAAGATTTGCCTCATGCAGCGCCAGTGCCGCTTTGTTCATCGACTCGAACTCATGCATTTTCATGTCGCACCAATCGAAAACTTCCTTGCGAATTGCGCGATTTTCTTTTTGACGCGCATCAGCTCCTAGGGTCGCCGCCCGTGTAAGTGGGATCGAATCACGCATCGCGATTTGGCACCCTAAGTACATCCCGAAAACGCGCTCAGCACGCCGGATACATGTACGTCCGGTTTGCCCATCCGTCCACGGACGCAGGGCTTCGACAGCCCATCCGGTCGCGTTAAAAAAAAATGCCGAATCGCGGCGAAAATTCCGCCGGATGCTCGCGATCTGCTTTTTCGATTGATCTTTCAACGTTGCCCTCATCACCTCGTCCAAGTCGAGCCAATTCTCTGCACCATGCCAAATATGCGCGAATACCTCACGTACAAACAGATCGGCTCCGTCACGAACCTTAGATTCGCTATCATTGGCCATCTCAACCAAGAGATCTAACGCTTCACGCTGGTGCAGTTCGTTGCATGGAGCGCCCAAATTGCGAAAGTCATCATGAGAAATCAATTTATGTCCTTTGAGTTGATCGCAGAATGCAATTGCACTCTGACAAACAAAGAGGGGAGCATTTCTGCTCCCCTCGCTCTCTAAAACTGATGATTAATTCACTGAACAGTACGTTGCCCATGCGTCCATGAGTAGTATCCGCTTCTCGAATAGATCCCCGCGCCTATAAGCAGCCTCGACTTTGTCAGGCAGGCTATGGGCAAGTGCATGCTCACAGACCTCTCGCGGGAAAGAATTGGCCAGAGACTCGGCACACCAGTCGCGAAACGTGGACCGAAAACCGTGAACCGTAATCTCAGGACGCGCCATTCGGCGGAGAACAGCCGTCAGACTCATGTCTGACAGGAGCGTGTCGGGTTGCCGGCCCGAGAAAACAATGTCACCATTGTTGACCATGGTCCGCAAGAGCATAACGGCAGGGGATGAAAGTGGTACACGGTGCTCTCGCCCAGCCTTCATGCGTTCGGCCGGAATTGTCCAAGTCGCAGCATCCAGGTTAATCTCGTTCCATCTAGCGCCACGGACCTCCCCAGATCGGCACGCGGTAAGTATGGCGAACTCAACGGCGCGAGCTGCAACACCTCCGCGTGTGCGAAGTTCGGCCATGAACGCACCGACTTCTTGCCATGGCAATGCGGGATGATTTTTTACTGGGGCGATCTTGCCGGGATTGGCAAGCAGATGATCCAAGTGGCCCCGCCAGCGCGCCGGATTTTCGCCCTGACGAAATTTGTGAACGGTTGCCCAGTCGAGTACGCATTCAATACGGCCACGTAGGCGCTTTGCGGTCTCCGTCTTGCTATCCCATATAGGCAAAAGGACCTTCATCACCAGCGCAGTGTCAACTTGGTCCACTGACAGGCTTCCGATTACCGGCGACGCATAGGCTTCCAATGTGTTCTCCCATTGGCTGGCATGCTTTGAATTTTTCCAACCCGCGCGGTGCGCAGCGACATAGCGTTTCGCACACTGGTCGAAGGTAATCAGCTTAGCCTTGGCGGCTGCAAGTTGTTGTTTGCGGGCTGCACGCTCACCCAGAGGGTCAACGCCATCCAACACTAGCAAGCGGCAAGCTTTGGCGCGCTCCCGCGCGTCGGCAAGGCCGATGACAAGAAAGGACCCAAGGCCCATCTCACGCTGCTTCTTATCCATCGTGTAGCGAAAGACCCAGCTTTTGGTACCGGTTTTCGACACTTGCAGCCAAAGACCGCCGCCGTCACCATAGTAGCCAGGCTCCTGCAACTTCGAGATGGCTAAAGCCTTCAATTTTTCCAGTACGATTGCCATTTTTCTACCCACACGCCTACCCACACGGAAGCAGTGGATTCTATCGCATTTTGCTGGTTAACAGTGGACAATGTAATTGGGCTTCCTCTCTATGAAAACCCAATAGAAAAAGGCCCCATCACTGGGGCCTTCTATATGCACTTGGCGGAAGCGGTGAGATTCGAACTCACGAACGGGTTCCCCCGTCGGCAGTTTTCAAGACTCCGGCCAAAGTGCATAGTTAACAACAACTTAGCTCAGGATCGTTTCCGCAACAGCTCGCATTCAGGGCAGAATTTTCCGTTATAAATCAACGGCGCAGCCCTCAGATGCGGAAACGATTTTTCCACGGAAAGCGACCGATTTGCTATCCTCTACTGATGCAGGTAAGACAGATTATTGCAACCAGCCTGCGCCAAAGGCAGCCCCCCCCCCTCAACGCTGTGAAATGCAGCAGCATCACCTGTCCAATTTTCGCTAGAGTACCTGAATGTTCATCAGACATCAGCAGCATCCTGACATCGAATTCGACACCGCAGCCGGCCAGCAGGAGCCCGCCCTGGTGCACCATTTTAGCGATCGGGCTGGCCCGTTCAGGACGGCGCTCCCGGTGCTGATCGCCGGCGCCAGCCAGGACGAAGAGCAGGTGCTGGTGGTGGCGTCGCCGCTCAGCGAAATTCTAGACACGACGATCTGGTTGCACCGGGAAGCGGAGTTCAAGGACCGGGTAGTGGTCGACGAAGTGCACCGCCCATTCTTTGAGGCGGTGAAGGCGTCGCTCGTCGCAGCCATGGCGAAGCTCGAGCAGGTCGAGTTCGTGAAGCTGGACGATGAGGAAGAGGAAGATGCCTGATCAGCCGGCGATGATCACCGACCATTCCTGGATGTAACCCGGTCCGGCGTCGCCCTGTGGTCGTTCCTCACCCTTGAACAACAGCCCATACCCGTTCATGGTGACCAGCTTCGCGTCGTACAACGCGGGCAGCAGCGCTTCGCCGACTTGGGAATTTGGGTCGATGACGTTCGCCATGATGACGCCGGCCAGGATGTACACGCGCACCTCGCCCTCGATGTACTCCGATCGGGCGATGTCGTGGTCCGACAGGCGCTTGCCGGCGCGCCGCAGTTGTTTCACTTTTCCGAACATGGGCCGAGTGTAGCACTGCTGAGCAGCCGCAAGCCTTGGCCCATGGCCGCCTGCCATGCTCCCGGGATGGACAGACGAACAAACCGCCGGACGGCGCTCCGCCTCCACCTCGCCGTGATAGTGACAGGCGAATGCGGGCACCGGGCCGGCGCCAGCTACCTATTCGACTTGGGTCTCTCGCTCGAGCTCGCCCACCGCGTCCTTTTGACCTTCAGGCGACAGCGCGGAGATGACCCACCAGATGTTGTCGGGATGCCTCAACCGCTCAGAAAGAGTTGCTATTAATCTATTTATTGGTAGCATGCACTCTTTGCCGTATTGACTGAGATTTGCCCATGCAAGAGCGCCGCGCGATAAAAATTCCATACCTGGATGGCTGGAGGGGTCTTGCTATTATTGCTGTGCTCGTTTGCCACTTTGGGCCTCGTCCGGCTGTCGGATGGATCGGCGACTTCGGGGTACAGATGTTCTTTGCGCTTTCCGGATTCTTGATGGGACAACTGCTGTTTGTCAAAAAGGTGGCGTTGCCCGACTTCTTCTTCAGGCGTGCATCGAGAATCCTTCCGGTGTTCTTCATGTATGTCAGCTGCATGTACCTCTACGCCCAATTCTTCCAGGCCCGACCGTACACGGTACCGCTTGACGAACTCCTATCGACAGTACTCTTTCTTCGCACTTATTTTCCGAGTGAGATCAGCATTTGGGCAAACGACTGGCCTATCGGTAACGTGTGGTCTCTCAATGTGGAAGAGCACAGCTATGTCTTTCTCGCGATTCTGGCCCTAATCGCGCGCAAGATGGAAAGCCACCGAGTGGCAAACATACTGCTAATCGGCGCAGTGCTCGCATGCATGGGTACCTATTTCTACTATCTGGCAACCCCACCAAGCGGCGCTTCAAAATGGGAGCTCCGGAGTGAATGCGCTGCGATCGGATTGCTGACTTCGGCGGCGCTCATAACGCTCCGTCATAGTTATGAGCCGAAAGTACCGACCGAAGCCTGGAGTATGTTGGTGATTTTGCTGGTGGCATCAAGCATGTTTTTAATGTCTGCCTACAGGCTCAAGGGCGGGAATGTCGTATTCGGCCCGATATTGCTCGCGCTCGCGGTCAACTATCTCCATACCCTTCCCGTCATAGTCAAATCAGCGCTTTCCAATCCGGCTCTACTTTGGTTCGGAAAGTGTTCGTTTTCCCTCTATCTGTGGCAGCAGCCGTTCTACGTTGCAGTGCAGAAAGCTGGGCTGCCGGTATATGTCGGTTTGACGTCAGCCTTAGTAGTCGCGGCGGTGTCGTTTTACGCAATTGAAGATCCGCTCCGCATAAAGCTGAATCGAGCCTGGAGCCGACGCCACGCCAGCCGAGTGCGGGCGGAATTCTCGCCGCAGTTCGACGACGACATATCCCGGCCCATTCAAAAAACGTAGAACATCAGCTGTCTATGTATAAGTTACAATTCTTTAATTGCTGAGCTAGCATCCGAAACTATTACACTACAAGGGAGGCGCGCATGCGCTGGCTGACCAAACTACTGGATACACTAGGCACTAGGGCGTCCGAGCACACATGGCGCGAGTACACTCAGAGTGATACCGATCGCCGGATGTGCACGGTTTGCGGCGAAGAGCACATGTTCCTAGAAGACATAGGCGTCGGCGGCGACTACTGGATAACTGTTAAGCGGGGGAGCAGGAAAAATCACGACGCCCCACTGACAAGGGTCATGCCGTAGGTGCCGAGACCGTTACCATCGGTCGATGCTCGCCTGAACTGATCGATTAACCCGGTAACTGGTAGACGTTTCAAGCAACACATTATCGTATCGCCCAACGCCGACCGCGGCGCCCATACACTGGCCGATTTGGGCGCGCCCTTTGAAGTGGCGTACCGGGTAACTTTGCAACCCTGACGCCGACGGAAATGACTTAGGCAACCTCCAGCATCTCAGGCGTGACGGTATTACGGCAGACCTGTCCAAAGTCGGCATGATAAGTAATCGCCGTGCACTGACGCTCGCTCATCCAGCCGCCGCGTGCGGCGTAGCCATCGCGGGACGCAAGCGTTGAGTGCTGGACCACTGACATACCCGAGTGCTCCTTCTCCTCAACGTGGTGGCGATGTCCCACGTGGGCGATCCGCCTCTCGGTTTCGCCCCATACCTTCGGGAACTGCGCAGCGAACAGTAAGGGCAGATGGTCGTTCCGCTTCAAGTGGCCATGGTGCCAGGCGAGCATCGTCTTGCCGTGCTGGTAGACGTAATACGGCAGCTCAGAATCGATCACCTCGACCCTCGGCTCATTCTCGTACAGAGCCTTGAACATTGCGCGCAGCCAGATGCTCGAAGCTAGGTCGTGATTCCCTTCCGCCATCAGCACGATAACCTTCTCGTGCTTTGCCAGGGCGAAGTCGATGACGCGGCGCAGGATCCTGATGGCCGTCTGAACAACCTTGGGGAAGCGCCCATCTTGGCTCAGGACGTGGCCGGACGTAGGCGTTCTCCCCTCGATCAGGCCCATGCCATCGCTGTGCAGGAAATCACCGAGCTGTGCGACGATTCCGACACGTGCTGCCGGGCTAGCGTTGACCATATGCTCGAAGCATCCTGTCAAGACGCGCTCCGCAATTGAGAGGTCCCAGTCCCCGTTCGGTGCCAGGTTTTCGCGGTGCCAGCAGAGGGCACCTACGTGGGCGTCCGTAAGAGTGAAGAGATTAGCAAGCTTCGCGTTCGTCATTTTCGGGGCAGCGATCGGCTTCACCCGCGGCAAGTCCTGCGCCATGGCTTCAAATGCGGCCTGCATGATCTCGCGCTGACGCTCAGCGTCGGGAGCCCCGATCACCCACTGCTGCCCGATGGAGCCATCCGCCTTGTAGTTCGTGCTGACCCGGGCAAGCTTAAACCCGTCTGGAACGGTGCGAGTCATCGCATGATCCGGCGAGTAGCCCCGAGCTGCCGCCGATGCCTTCAGCCGCGACATTGACTCTTGCACAGCATTTTTTGCCACGCCAAGCTTCTTCGCCGCGGCGCGCATGCTGCCGGTCGAGTTGATTGCGTCGATGTACTCGAGCTGTCGGACGGTAGCGAACTCGGTCAGCCTGGGGTCAATCTTTGCTGGTTTGCTCATGATTCTCCTGCTTCGTGTTCGTCGGCCAGGCCTGCTCGAGCGTCAGCGTGTCGCTGGCGTGTCGGTCAGCTTTTTCTGCCAGCTCTCGATATTCGCTCTGGCAGTTTTGGAGTACGGCTGCGAGGGTTGTGGTTGAGTGACGGAGGGCTTCGACGGAAGCATCGGGCACGCCGCGGCTGATGGCGGCAAGGGTGTCGCGCAGGCTGAGAGAAGCGCCGGCAGAGCCAGCAGCCAGGGAGCGGATGATTTGATCGCGGGAGTTCGCATTTTCGATGGCCTCATTGCGTTGGTTGTTCCAGTCTTGCTCGCGCAGGCGGGCGAGATCCTTGGCGGCAGCGAGCTGGGCGTCACGGGTGGCGATGTCGGCGCGGTGCGCTGCGTCGAGCCGCCAACCGTTCGTCACCCATCCAGTGGTGGCGGCGATTACGGTCGCGATGATGAGCACGGCAGCGACGGCAAGGAGCTTGAAGCGGTCAGGGATTGAGCCGATCATGCGAGCACGCCACCCTTCTTCTTGTACACCGACGCCAGGTCGGCCAGCTTGTTCTCATGCTGCCCGTAGCCGGCGCCGGGCAGGCTTGCCCAGATGTTCTTGACCTTGTCAATCGCCTCGGCGAAGCGCCCCTGCTCGACCAACTTCAGCGCGCCTCGTTCTTTGATCTGCTGGATTGCGATCAGGTCCTGCGACACTGGCGAGAAGTCTTTCAGTCCAAGCTGGATCCTGTATGCATCGAAGTAGCGGGACAAGAGCTGGTAGCGGCCGGCAGCGGTCGACTTGAGCTTCGGATTCAGTTGCACAAGCTTTCGCGGGTGATCGCTGAATCCTTCGAACACGCCACCCCCGACGATGACGTCATAGCCGCGGTCCTTTGTGCGCTGACCAGGCTTATCGGTTCCCTCGCTGAAGGCGATCATGTCCAGGAAGGCGGCGACGTTCCTATGCACAGTGGTGATGGTTGCCATCAGAACGCCTCCTTGATCTTCTTGACGACATCGACCGCGTCGCCGGCGACCTCAGCCAGATCTTTGTCGCGTCGCTTGTCCATCCACAGATAGAACCAGCCGAACAGCCACCACGCGGGCAACGCCGCGGCCACCAGGAACGGGGCGGCCGCGATCAGGACGCCGGCCTGGGGGTCGCCATAGACCTGGCCGACCTCCAGCGCGGTCGCGAACATGCCGGGCCACTGCGCGCGCGCCGCGAAGGCCAGCGCCGGGCCAAAGGTGAAGCTGCAGAAGATGGCGCAGGCGAAGCGTACGAACGCCTCGCGCATAGTGCGCGGCCAGAGAAAAAGGAATCCGAACGCGGTCGCCGCCGCGCTGGCGAGAACGGCGGCGCCGAAAAACTTCAGGGCGGCCGCGCCGGCGCCGGCGGAGAAAGGTTCGCTCATGGTTGGGACTTTCATAGTGGGCAGTTCAGGTAAAAGAAAACCCGCTCGAGGCGGGCTTGTTCAGGAGGGTGAGCGCACTGGCCAGCGTGCCCGGGTCGTACCGCCACGGATCCGGAATGCCGAGTGCGGCCGCGACCGCCTCGGAGCAGAACCAGCGCTTCTCACTGTGCCCGGCGGCCGCGATGACTAACTGCAGGTTGCCGCGCATGTCGTACTTCTCGCCGCGGTGCGCCGTGAACCAGGCCACGGCGGCCGGCTCGAGGTGGGCCGGCACGTCGACCAGGTCCCACTTTTTCGGGTCGAAGTCGATCAGCTTGCTGCGTACGCCGCCGTCTTCGAAGGACGCCGACCAGGCGCGGCCGGTGGAAACGATCAGCTCGACATGCGAGTACGGCGACTTCGTCCACCAGGCGACCAGGCGGTTGTAGATCCCGGCCACGCCGGGGCGCGCGCTTTTATAGAAGGCTGCTTTCATGTCATCACCATTGGATTGCCGCGATTGCTTCCGGCGTGCCGGCGGCTGCCAGCTGCGCTTTCAGGTCCTGCGAGTGGTTGAAGTTCTCGGTGCCCTGGGCGGTCATCGAGGCGTACATGGCGCGGAAGGCGTCAACATTGGGCAGCGGCAGCATGGTCTTGTCGGTAGCTTTCCAGCCCCCGGGGAATCCGTCCGGGAAGCCGCCGCACAGCGCAATGTGGTTGGCCACGCCGTCGATATCGGACCGGGACAGCGCGTCGCAAGCGATCAACTTGCCGCCGTATGGGAATGTCGATGCGTTGGCCTGGGCGCGCCAGTGGTCGATCTCGGCGTTCTTGACGACCTTAAGCGTCGCGAGGTCGACCACTGGCGGCGACATCAGCTCCAGCCCATCGCGCGCCTCGTTGGCCCGGTACAGGGGCCACGTTACGCGCACCTCATTCGAGACCCCGATGTGGCAATCCGCGTGCTCCGCAGGCGGCTCCTGTAGGTATCCTCCGGTCAGGTTGCCATCGGCAGCGAACGTTACGTATGATTTCATCAGGCCACCTTTCGGAATGTCAGTTCAGAATAGACTTCGAATGCGTTGTTGGGCGAATCGTTGGCGATCCCAAGTCCACTGACGCTGTTTGCGGAAGCCATCCAATGGCGCAGCTGGATAGACGAAGACACGGACAGCACGAACCGTCCTGCAATAATCGACCTTGTCGTAGCAGCGGAACTGGTTCCTGCGAACTCGCTTGTTCCCTCGACCAACCGCACCCCTCCGGTTGACGCCCAGAGCAATGCCTGATGAGCGCCCACGTTCAGCGCCGGCGCGCTGCCGAGAACGTCATATGTTCCGGGTGGAAGTGTGATGTTATTCGACGACAGGGCGGCCCCAAAGTCATTCCAGTCGATCGTATTAAGCGCCCTGGTGTTATTCCCAGCGACAGATGCTCCTGCGGACGTGCCCTTGACTTTCTTGTCGGTTACTCGCAGGTAGCCTACCGAACCGTTTTCCCCCTTTTCGCCAGCGCGCTGCACGAACACCATCAGTGGGTCGCCGTTCAGGAATGGGCTTCCCGAGCTCGCCAGGCGCACGCTGACAGCGAGGTTTCGATAGCCGGTGGCAGCGATCAAGGATGAAACGTCGAGGATCATCCACTTCGTGGGATCGGTAGCCTTTACGATCCGGAACGATGCCTTCATCACGCTATTCACGGAGGCAAGGTCATCCCATACGGGAGACAGGTCCATACCCCCAGCCATGGCGTTGTCAATCCGCAGGACCGTCGAGGCGTTCTGCGTCGTGCTCCCCAAGCGCAGCTTGCCGACGCCCGGATCGGCGTCGGCGGTAGCCGAATCGAACATGTATTGGAACGCGTAGGCGCCGCCGGCGGCGAAGGCGCTCACCGCGCCGAGGCCCGCGTTCATCTGCGTGATCGCACCGTTGATGCCGCCGGTGAACAAGGCGTCGACGTCCGCTCGGAAAGTCGCAGCCGTGCGGTCGAGGAGTGGAAGAAGATCGATTGCCATTAGCTTAGCCCTTCAATTTCAATGTTAAGCAGGTGCGAATGCTCGTAGTCGACAGAAATGCCGAAGTCCTTGTAGAAGCCGTAGGTGATCATGGGCTCGAAGCCTGGGCGGTCGGTGCCAATGTAGATGCAGGGAACGGCGCGAATAGACGCCAGCCGGCGGTAGATCTTGTTGAAATCCGCCGCGTCGGTCAGAACCTGCATGCTGCTGTTCTTGCTCCAGGTGCGCTCGAGCACATCGAAGTTCCCGAACTGGTCGCGTTCCTTCTTGCTAAAGTCTGAGATGCCGACACTCGCCCCCTTCTTCGTTCGACCCACCTCGATTACCTGGCCGGCCTGCAGCACGCCAATTGCCACGCCAGCCGTGCCGGTCAGCTCAACCGTCAGTTCACCGCTCGTAAAGTGTTGAGGGAGATCCGTCATCACGGCATCGGACTGCTGCTCGAAGTCCGCGAAGAACCAGTCGTAGACGCTTTCGATGACGGACCCGTCGAGAGTGATCGTTTTCGAATGCACGATGGTGCCGCCTGGCGAATCCGTCAGCGAGGCCTTCAGCTGACGGCCGACTAACTCCAAGGCCCCGAGGCCTGAGATGCCCCCCAGCCGTAGGACGACCGTAATCGCTGTTGCTGCCTTGGTCGCCGTTCCCACCTTCCGGTCGAACATTGCCCATCGATTCGTTGGGCCAATGTCCATCCAGTTCGCGGGATCGTTCTCCGGCAGTATTGCTGTCGTACCTGCCACGATTCGCTCGTACTTACGGTGCGTGGTGCTCCGGATTACAACGAAGCCTTTTGCGTATGCTGTCGTTGCGATCCAGAGCACCTCGCCGACGTCGGGCTCCGCCACTGAGCTACTCACCAGCATCGCGTCGGTGATGACGGTCGGCTTGATGATTTTCATACCGCTCATTAGGTCTCCTGTGAAGTAACCAACGTGTCATTCCGGATGACCCGGCCCAACAGGCGTCCCGATTTCTCGGTGTGCGTCGCCACCGCGCGCGTCTCTGCACGAAGCCCTTCAACCTCGCGCGTCAGCCGCTCGACTGCTGCCGACAGCACCTGGTTGTTTACCGATGGGCTGGCCAGCCGGCGCATCAGCTCGCGGTTGTCAGCCGCGGGGATGATGCGTTCGCCCTCGTGGATCATGGCCGGCATGTTGGTCGGCACGTAGTTCGTGCCCACCGCAAAGCCGCGGAGCCCCTTCATGTGATCCTTGTACTCAAGGCTCTTCATGATGTCGTCGCGGATCTGCTCGAGCGTCACTCCTTCCGCCAGCCGGGCCTTGTAGAACTCCAGACCGCCAGCGTCGGGCGCACGGCCCAGCAGCTCCCTGTACAGCTTGGTCAAGGTGCCGCCGGCGCTTGCGACTGGATCCGCCTGCGCGGAGCCGAGTACGCGATCGAAGTCACGCATCACGTCGACCAGCGTCAGCATCGTGTAGTCGAGACCCTTTAGGGCGTTGACTTGCTGCTGTGCGTTGGCCAGGATGTCGTCGAGTCGCTTGATCGACTGCTCCTCGACGCTGAGCGTCTTGTCGGTCAACCCCGCGAGGTCGGCGATATCGCCCTGCGTTGCGTAGAAGTCGCGCAGGTACTCTTCCTGGGTCGAGAACAAAGACGCGGAGTCCTTGCCTACGATAGAAAGCGCACCCTTCAAGCTGTCGACGTCCGGCAGCGTGCCGCTTGCCTTGGCGATTGCCAGTGCAGCGCCGATCTGCGCCTGGGCGCCGGCGCGGTCCTCGCGGTCCTGGCCCGACACGCTCATACCATCGAGCGTGCTGCGCAAGGTGTCGGCCAGCGCTTTATGCTTATTGGCGACGTCCTGCAGCAGCGCCTTTTCTCGGCCCACCACGCTTTGCAGTGCAGCAAACTGGCTGTCGACACCAGCGAGCAGATCGGCGCCGCGCTGGTTTGCGGCCTTAGTTGCCTCCTCCTGCGCGGCCGCCGCCGACTTCACTGCCTGGACTTGATCGAACAAGGCACGATTGCTGCTGTCCAGGGCGTCACGCTGCTTGCGCAGCAACTGCTCCGACGTCATGGTCAGTTGGTCGTACTCGTTCTGGAGGCCCTTGCGTTCGTCAGCGACCTTGTTCGCCTGCTTGATCGCTTCAATCTGATCGAACAGGGAGCGGTTGCTGGCATCCAGCGCATCCCGCTGCTTATTCAGCAGCGCGGTCGCGGAAAGCGTCAGATCATCGAACTGATCCTGCAAGCCCTTACGCTCGTCCGCAATTTCCCGGGCCCGCTCGGCGGCCTTGACCTGATCGAACAGGGAGCGGTTGCTGGCATCCAGCGCATCCCGCTGCTTCAGCAGCAGCTGGGCCGACGACAGGGTCAGCTCGTCAAGCTGGTCTTGAAGTTCCAAGCGCTCTTCGAATTTCGCCTTGTCGAAGTCGGCCAATTGCTTGAAAGCCGGCATGACTGCCATAAGGGTGGCGAAGTCCTGCGCACCGTCGGCCGTCGCCAGCTTCAGGTTCTTCACCACTTCACGGAACTGCTCAAGCGAATCGTCGGCGCCAGTCTGGATGCCGAATTTGTCCAGCGTTGGCTGGAGCCGTGCGCGTAAGGCGTCGGCCTGCTCCTTCTCAGTGTAGAAGTCGGAGAGGAATTGCTCTGCGCTGGAGGTAAATTCTTCCAGACCCCCGGCCAGGTCGATCAGGCGCTCGCGCGCTGCGATCGATTCGAAACCCAAGGCGCCAAACGTCATGCCCAGCGACTCGGTAACTGCGTTGACAGTCTGGTATCCAGTGGCGACTCTGGTCAGCGTCTCGAGATAGCCCTCACCCACTTGCTGGAAAGCGCTCAGCCCATCGACACCGAAGCCCGCCAAGTCATCACCGACCTTGGAAAAGATGGCTTCGAGCTCCTTCTGGATCTCGTCGCTCTTCATGTCCTTGAAGCTGATCTTGCCGATGTCCACGACAAAGCTTTGCAGCTTCGTTGCGAACTCGCCCGCGTTGAGGTCCAGCATTTTGCCGGCCTCGAATACCGACTCGTACAGCGAGCTCAGGATCAGGGAGAATTGTTGATTCCCGTCCTCACCCAGCCCTTCCAGTTTGGTGCTGTATTTGTCACGGCCGAGCCATCCACCGTCCTTCTTGATGTCGGCGTACTGCGAAGCGTTCAGCTTCCCGCCGAGCACCTCAGCCAGTGAAATCGGATCAATGGCGATGCCGGTATCCTCGACGGATGTTTTCCCACCGAAGACCGTGCCCAGGATCTTGGACCACACGCGGCCCATGATGCCTTCGCCGCCGAACTTCACGCCGATATCAGACGCCCATCCAGCACTTTCGAACTCCTTGCCGAAGTCCCCCTGGGCGCCGGTCGTACGCACCACCAGCGAAGCGAAGTTACCAATATTGCTATCGATACTCCGCAGCGCGACCAACATATCGGTGCTGATGCCCAGTCCTTGGAAGGTAGCCCCCTCAATCAAGTCGAGCGACTTGGAGATAGACTCCGACTTCGCCGCCGAATCGCCAAGCACAGAACCGGTGCCTTGCTTCTCTTGACGCTGCTGCGACAGAGGAACGCCGCCACCAACACCGCCGATAGCGACGCCCAGCCCTGCGACTATGGCTGCCATTGCTGCCATACGCGCAAACGCCGAGTACGAATCTCCCTGAGCCTGGTTCAGCACTGCGCTGATACCCTTCGGCACCAACTCAGCGAGCGTCATCGCCAGTTCGGCAGCGTGGAACACCTTCGAGACTGTCATCAGCGTCTCGTAGCCCTTGCTCTGCTCACCAAAGAATCCGGCTGCGGCGCCGGCCATGCTGCCGTAGCTGGCCAGCTGGTCCTGCGTGCGCCGCTTGTCCAGCTGAGAGATCGCTTGCAGGTACTTGATCTCGCTGAGCTCCGGTGTGCCACGCTGCTTATCAGCAGTAGCCCGATGCTTAGCGATCTCATCCTGGCGTTTGCCATACCCATCCAACGTCGCCGTCAGTTTCGACAGGGAGTCCCCGGCGCTGCCGAATGCCTCACGCAGCGCCTCGCCGAAAGTCTGTGCCTTAGATGGATCAAGGAAATTCGTCAGTTCTTCGAACGCCTTTTTGTTCACATCTGCGGCATCTTGCTTAGCCCCACCTGCCTTGCCAGCAGAAGCCAGCTTGCGTAGCTCCTCAGCCTGCTGACGGTAAATCGCAGCGGTTTCTTTGCCCCCTTCCATGTTGGCCAGCTCGGCCGCTGTCTGTTCTTTGGCCGCGGCTGCCGCAAGCAAGCGAGCAGCAGTCAGGTCGGCCATCTCAGTCTTGCTTAGGCCGATTTCAGCGTTCGACAGCACCTGCGCATCGACCAGGTCCATGAGAGACTTGAGCTCCCCTTGGGCTGCAACAACTCCAGCGCGATAACTTTCGTCGCTTGCATCCTGACGTTTGCGCATGGCTGCGGCGAGGTCGTCTTCCCGCTGTTTTTCGCGGCTTGTGCGCTGCTCACCGAGCTTGGCAATCTGACCCTCGAGGTCGAGCTGCTCACGCCGACTTCCGACTTTGCCCCGAACTAAGCCCAGCTGCGCCTGGAGACTGACCTTCTGCCTGTCGAGTTGAGCGAGTTGCTCAGCGGCAGTACGGCGGATTGCTTCCTCGTCCGTAATCGAACCGGCGGCGCGCTGAGCCTCGATCTGCGCCAGGGATCTCTGGCTCAGCACCTCTTCAAGCTCACCACGCTTGCGGAGGGCCGTAAGGCTTCGGTCAATTCCATCGACGAGAACGTCGTTGTACTTACGACGGACGACCATTAAACGGTCTTGGATTTCCGCGTCAGACAGATTGTTTTGACGCCCTTCCGTTTCCGCAGCCTGCAAGTCGCGAGTCAACTGCTCACTGCGGGTTAGGATGACGTTGCGCTCGCCGAGCCACTTGTTCCGCAACTCATCGGCCCGGACGTTAGCAGCTTCTGCAGCCGCAGCATCAGCTGATACCTTCGACTTGTTTCGAATGGCATTGATCTCGCGGACGGTAGCGTCTAGAGACGCCTGGGCCGTCAGAACCTGTCGATCGTTTGCTGGGTCGTACTTCGCACCATCGCGCGCGGCGCCGGCCTTTTTCAGTCGGGTGATTCGGTCTTCGAGCGCATCAGTCTGCTTAAGAAGCGCCCCGATTTGCTCTTGAGGACCCGCCTGCCGGCCTCCCGCGAAATCAATCACGGAATCAACAGCGCCAGAGACAGCCTTCTTAATGCGCAGCCAACCGCGCTCCCAATCGGTGAGGCTATCGAGAACTTTTCCGCGTTGTTTGTTGATGCCATCGGCATAGGCCAGCTGTGCAATATTAGCGGCCTCAATAGTGCGCCCCTGCTCTTGCGCGGCTTTCACCTGTGCATATGTCGCAGCTGTCACGAAGTGGTACTTCTCGCCGATAGATTGCAATGCCGTCAGTGGCGACTTTCCGAGCTCAGCGAACTCCTTCGCCGTGTCCTCAACGCTCTTGTTAAGCACGTGCTGCGCGTCGACGGCAACAGTGCCGAACCATTCCAGGTTCTGCCGGGTGATCGCGCCGGTGCTAGCCAGGATGGTTAGCGCCTCCGCACCCTTGCGTTGCGAACCACTGACTTCCCCGATGTTCTGGGCCATGTCGGACATCTGCGCCGCGGTGGTGCCGACAACGTTGTTCGTCTCAGCCAGCGCGCGGGAATACCTGATCGATTCGTCGTGGCCGGCTTTGAAGGCAGCAGCACCCAGACCAATCACGGTTGCTGCCACGGTATAGGGCGTGATCAGGCCTAGGGCTGCGTTGCCGAGCGCGCGCGCAGCGCCGCCTACACTGCCGAACATATCGCGCAGTTGGCCGCCTTGCTGCAGCAGAACCGTGAGCGGCGCTTGGCCGCCCTGCAGGCTGACGATAATATCGGTCATCTGCGCAGGGACGCCGCGCAACGCGGCAGCCATAGCCGCAGCCGACATTCCTCCGCTCTGCAAGTTCTGGTCAGCAGCTCGCAACTGATCGATAAACGGCTTCGCTTGAGTGGTCACCCCCAGCTGTGCTGCTTGCAATTCCAGCAGCTCAGTGCGCGTCTTGCCAATCGCTTGCGCCTGACCCTGAAGCCCCTTGAGGAACGAATCTTGGTAATTTCGAGCTTGAGCTGCGGCACGCTGAGCCTGAGCTTCCATCTGGGCGCCATAGGCTGCTTGCTCTTGTGCCAGACGCAGGTCCCTGAGCTTTGCAATGAGCGGGTCCGCAGCCGTCGCGGCGCCGAGTTGGGCCGCACGGTAGCGATTGACCTCTTCTGCAGACAGGCCAAACAGCTGGATTTGTTCTCGCAACCCCTGTAGGAAGGATGTCTTATTCGCTTCTGTCTGGGCGGCCTCCCGCTGAGCAGTTGCCGCCGCTCGCGCAGCGACCGTGACCTGTTCTTGAGCAGCCCGAACGTTTTGCAATTGAAGGATCAAGTGCGCCGCCTCTTGAGCAGCGCCGGCCTGTGCCGCGCGATAGCGCAGCACTTCCTCGGTAGATTTTCCGGACAATGCAATTTGCTCACGCAATCCGGACAGGAATGATTCTTTGTTAGCGCGAACCTGGGCTGCATCACGCTGAGCGGCCGCAGTGGCACGTGCAGCCGCCTCGACCTGCTCTTGAGCAGTACGCATACCTTGCAGTTGTGCGATCAACTGGGTGGCTTCCTGCGCGGCGCCGGCTTGGGCCGCGCGATATCGAAGCACCTCATCGGCCGACTTGCCGTACAGTGCGACCTGCTCGCGAAGGCCTGCAAGGAACGAGTCTTTGTTGGCTTGGGCTTGCGCGGATTCGCGTTGCGCAGCGGCGGCCGCGCGCGCCGCAGCCTCGACCTGCTCTTGCGCTGCGCGCATATTCTGCAGCTGCGCAATTAGTTGGGCGGCCTCTTGAGCTGCGCCAGCCTGAGCGGCACGGTACCGAAGAACTTCGTCGGCCGACTTGCCAAACAGGGCAACTTGCTCGCGCAGCCCGACCAAGAACGATTCCTTGTTCGCCTGGATTTGTGCGGCCTCACGATCTGCTGCGGCTTGCGCCCTGGCAGCCGATGCCACCTGATCATGAGCAGCACGCATGTTCTGAAGCTGCAGAATCAGCATGGCCGATTCTTGCGACGCGCCGGCTTGCGCCGCGCGGTACCGCAGTACCTCCTCGGTCGATTTGCCGAACAATGCGATCTGCTCGCGCAGGCCAGCGACGAACGATGCCTTGGAGTCGCGCGCTTGGGCAAGTTCGCGTTCAGCTGCAGCTTGGGTGCGGGCAGATTCCGTTGCCTGCTTCTGAGCCGCCTCGACTTCCT
>Ga0265798_10001505_pt1 | contig 36198 bp, 21 predicted proteins | sample P3T30metagenome_FD_192430 | JGI IMG/M metagenome (GOLD analysis project Ga0265798, IMG submission 192430) | Plant litter microbial communities from East Loma Ridge, Irvine, California - P3 T30 | ecosystem: Environmental > Terrestrial > Plant litter > Unclassified | place: USA: California...
CGACGGTCGCATCTTCCAGCGCGAACCAGAAGGTGGTCACGCTGATCGGCGTGGAGTCGAAGAAGGTCGCATCCTGGTGCCAGCGCACTTCGCCGCCGATGCCCGGCTGCTTGAAGATGTACATCGACTGCCAGACCTGCGGCTGCGCCAGCCCCAGGTCGCGCGCCACGGCCGCCAGTTTCGGGTCGCGCGTAAAGGCTTCGAACACCGGGTCGAGGTCGTGCATGGCGTGGCCGATCTTGTTGATCGACAGCGCCTTGGCCTGGCGCAGCTGGCCGTCCGGGCCAAAGGCTTCCTCTTCGAAGAAGCAGCGTACCGTATTGTCCGAGCCGAGGAACCAGTCGTCGCCGGCGCGTCCCTGGTCGCGCGTGGTGAAGATGGCGCGCGATTGGCTGGGGTCGAAGGCATCGACGATTTCCTCGGCGCGGCGGCGCAGGGCCGCGATCTCATCGAGCGGCTTGAAGTCGGGGAGGACGATGAAGCCGTCGCGCTCGAATCCGGCGCGCTGTTCGGGTGTCAGCATGGTAAGGGCAATGTTGGTTGAACGCGGTGTGCAATTCAATGTGAAGCCGGTTGCACGTTATCGAGCGTGAACGTGAAGGTGGTGCGGCCGGCGTTGGAGCGCACGTCGATCTTGCCGCCGTGCGCACGCGCGATCTGGTCGACGATGTACAGGCCCAGCCCGAGTCCTTCGCTGCCCGGGCGCGAGGTGGCGCGCCAGTAAGGCTTGAACAGCTGCGCGATGACTTCCGGCGGCAGGTCCTGGCCCTCGTTCGACACCGACAGCACGAGCTTGCCATCGTCCTGGCGCGCGTCGACGTGCACCGGCGTCCCGGCATGGCCGTGCACCAGTGCGTTCGCGAGCAGGTTCGACAGCAGCTGGGCCATGCGCTCGGGGTCGCAATCCAGGCACAGTTGGTCGGGGATGGACGCGGCGATCACGCGCTCCGGGTGCAGGCCGCGCATCTCGTCGATCACCTGTTCCAGTGTCAGGTGCAGGCTGTCGTGGCGGCGCCGTGTCAGGCCGATGCCGCTGCCCATGCGTCCGCGCGTGAAATCCATGACGTCGTCGACCAGGGAGGCCATGCGCCGCGCGCTGCGGCGGATGCGTTCGACCACCGGCAGCAGCGCCGGGTCGGCAAGCTTCAATGCCAGCAGGTCGGCGCCCAGCGCGATCGAACCGAGCGGCGTGCGCAGGTCGTGGCCGAGCACCGCGATGAACTGCTCGCGCAGTTCGGCGGTCTCGCGCTCGGACGACAAATCCGACCGGGTGGCTTGCTGGCGGTTCTCGGCGTCGAGCTGCTTCGACACCAGTTCGGCAAACAGGTGCAGGGTCGAGACGGTGACCGGGTCCGACAGCTTGATCGGCTTCGGATCGAGGCCGCACAGGGTGCCGAAGTAGCGGCCGTCGGTGCGGAAGATGGGAATCGAAAAGTAGCTCTGGAAGCCGTAGATGCGCGGCGTGTGGTGGCCGGCGTACTGCGTGCTCTCGGCCACGTGGTCGATGATGACCGAACGGGCGGTGTCGCGTACTTCCTCGCACAGCGTGGTCGTGACATCGAGTTCGTCGCCCGGTTTCAGGCCGAACGCCAGCCTGTCGAGCACCGCGCAGGTGACCCAGGCGTTGTCGGCGACATGGGCGATGCAGACGAAGCCCAGGCCGGTCATGGCGGCCACGGTTTCCAGGATCTTCGGCACGGCGCCGATGGCCTGGATTTCTTCTACACGCTTCAGGAGGTCTACTGCCATGTGCTTCCCCGGCGGGTCAATATGCTAACTGGGGATTCTACCATTGCCGGGCAGCGCGGCGACGGTCCAGGCCCCATCGGCATACACCCGCTCCTCGCCCAGGTACACCGCATCCGTCACCACGAACACATCGATGTGGTAGCGCGCATCCTTGCGCTTGAAGCCCGGCTTCGGATACACACCGTGCTTGGCGCCCAGCGACAAATGGATGCCGCACATGCGCTCGTAGGTGCCGATGTCGTCGACGCGGCGCTCGCGCGTAAAGGCGCGGTTCATGCCGAAGCCGAGTTCGCGCACCCAGACTTCGCCTTCCTCCATGCGGATGTTGTCGAGCACCTGCTGGAAGGCCGGCGTCGCGTTCTCGGTACCGACCACGCGGCCCTTCTCGACGATGATGGTCACCGGCGTCTCGGGCCGGTTCGAGCGGTAATTCGTGTCGCCGAACACGTGGATCTGCGCGCGGCCGGTCACCGCCTCCAGGTCGAGCGCTTCGGTGAACACTTCACCGATCGGGAACTGCCCGCCCACGTTGTGCATCTCGCTGTAGTCGCCGATGTTCAATTTGGCCGGCTCGAAGGCGGACGCAAACACCAGCTCCTCGCCGCCGCCGACTACCCGCCCCAGCGGCGCCCGGTCGATCAGCGCCTTCAGGCCACGGCCCACGCCGCGAAAGTAATCCGGCTCGTAGGCCAGCGCCTCGATGTAGTGCTCCGACTGCGGCCCCGGCATGCGCGACAGGTGCACATGCTCGACCACCTTCAGCCCCAGCTTGAACAGCTCGACGCGGATGCGGAAGGCCTCCAGCCTGAAATTGGTCGACTGGACCAGCACCACCAGGTCCTGCGCCGACAGCGCGCGGAAGCGGGCCAGCACTTCCTCCGGACTGGTGCGGTCGAAGTCGATGAAGCCGGCGGCCGGCAGGTTGCGCCGGTAAGCCGCCACCAGCGCGCGCGAGAGGCCGGTGCGTTCGTCGAACACCACCAGCGCGCGATGCGCCGGCCCATGCCCGATGGCGAAGCCGAGGATGTCGCGCAGGTGCGCGCTGGCGGCGTCGATGGCGTGGGCGGGCAGGTCGGGCGATGGGATGCCGGAGGAGGGGGGCGGAGAGGTCATGGCGTGCGGCGCGAGGGCATATCGAAGGGCTTCATTATACGTATCAGCGCCGAACTTCCCCCTGACAGCGCATATCTTGATGCCGGAGGTGCCGCCTGGCGCTACCGCCCGAATGGCGCGCCGCCGAGGCTATGGCAGCGTTATGATTTAGACAGAAATCAACACCGGATCACCTGCATGTCCTCACATGCATATTCATTCGACGGCGGAGCGCAATGACATACAGATGGGAAACGCCGTCCAGCATCTGGCTGGAAGACGAGAAGAGCGGACAGTTCGCGCTCGAGGCCACCGAGGGCCTGGGACGCGTCGACTGGCAGGCGCATGCGCGCGGCCGGCTGCCCGATCTCGCCCATCTGCTCGGGGCTTCGCTGCCCGCATCCTGCGCCTGCGCGCCGATCTACCCTGAAGGTTTCGCCTTCTGCCCGACCTGCGGCCAGGCCCTGCACAAGCTCGCCGGCGCACAGCAACGCCAGCTGCGCCAGCCCGACTGGTGGGGCGCCTGCAGCGACCAGTCCTTGCCGAGGCACGTTCCGCACGGTTTGCCGGTGACTTCGCTGGCCCTCGGCGACAGCCTGGAAGAACGCGCGGCGGCGCCCGCCATCGGCCGCGCCGAGTTGGCGATGCCGGTGCCGCCGAACGCCCACTGCGTGTTCGCCGCCGCCACCTGGGGCTTTCCCGAACAGCGCCTGCTGGCCATCGCGCCGGCGCGCGGCGTGCTGCAGTACTGGGATCCGCTGGCCCAGTCCTGGCACGTGATGGTGGCCGAGAACCCCGCCAGCGAACTGCGTTTCGGCGCTGGCCAGTACGCCTGGCTGCCAGCCCTGAACCCGGCACGCGGCGAAGTCGGCGTGGTGCCGCTCGATACCGGTCTTGCGCGCCTGTGGATCAACCCCGTCAACGACAGCTACCGCCTCGAACCGCTGTTCGCCGGCGCCCTGGCCGCGGCGCCGGGCATCATGCGGCGCCACGTCGGCTGCCTGTTCGTCGCCGACGGCAAGCTGCAACTGCTGGCCACCGACAGCGAAGTCGCCAATGGCGAACTCCTGCCTTGCGGCGGCGCGCCGGCGAGCGGCTGGATGCGCCCGATCGGCTACGACAACCGCCTGTTCTGGCTGCACGAAGGCGGCCAACTGGTGTGGCGGCCGGGCGAGGCGCCGCGATTCCTGCCCTGGCCCGGCGGCTGGTCGCCGAAGCTGGCATTCGGCGGCCCAACCCAAAGCCGCGATGGCCGCCTGTGGCAGATCGGGCACGATGGCGGGGCCTACTCGTTCATCGAGCTTGGAGCCGAGCAGCCGCAGTTCGAACCCATCGACGGCGCGCGCCTCGGCTTTGCCAACCTGCTGTTCCGCCGTGGCCACGCGGTGCTGGATGAACCCTGGTCGGCCGAACACGTGGAAGACGCGCACGAAGACGACACCCTGGTGCTGCCGCTGCTGCGCGGCTTCAACAACAACCGTAGCCAGCCCAGCGGCCTGGTGCTGCGCTTCCACAAGTACACTGGCCGCGCCGAGGAAGCGCTGGGCGTGGACATGGCGGCGCGCACCATCGCGCGCACCACGGTCGAGTGGATCGGCAAGCGCAATGTGATTCTCGACGAAGTGGCGCGCCTCACCCGTCCGCTCGAATGCCTACCGTTTGTCTACGCCGGGGCGCTGTGGCTGCACCATCCCGACTGGAACGCGATGCGCGGCTGGCGCCTGGAAGCGCTGCTGTGAGCGGCCTCGTGATCCGCTTGCTGGCCTTCTGTGCGCTGTTGTGCGCCGCACTGCCGGCCTTTGCCACGCCGCAGGTCTTCCTGGTCCAGAACTCGGGCTGGATGGAGCCCTTCTATGCCGACCCGCAGTCGCGCTTCAAGCCGCTGGTCACCGAGCTGGCGCTGGCCGTTGCCCAGCCTGGCGATGCGCTGGTGCTGGCCGCCTTCAACCAGTCGCAGCCCGGTGCACCGTCGCCAAAGGCGCTGGTATCGACCAAGGTGGGCGAGGGCACCCGTGCGCAGGTGACGCAAGCCCTGGCTGGCCTGGACACCGCGCGCAAACCCGGCGGCGCCCTGGCCGACACCGACCTCGGCGAGGCGGTCAGCGCGGCCATGACGCAAGCCCTGGGCGGCAAGGACGGCATCGTCTGGCTGGTCACGAACAACCGCAACAGCCCGAACAACGACCAGGCCACGGCCCAGCGCAACCGCGAGTTCTATGCGCTGATCCACCGTGGCGGCGCGATCCGCACCGCGCTGGCCTTCCCGCTGCGCATGCAGGTGCAGGGCGCGCATTACCGCGCGAACGGCCTGATGGTGTACGCCTTTGCCATCGGCCCCACCGGCGCCCAGGCGCTGGAGCGGCAACTGGCCACCGGCAGCATCGCGAAAATCATCACCGAACCGCCCGCGCGCCTGAAACCGCTGGACCGCGACACCGTGCGCCTGGTGCCGCGCAAGGTGGAAGATGCGCCGGGCGTCCGCTTCTCGATGGGCCAGGGCGGCGTGCTGCGCGCCGACGTGGCCTCCAGCGCGGTATCGCCGTCGGCGAAGATCGCCTGGCACATCGAGAACACGATCTACCCCTACACCATCGCCAGCGCCACCCTGAGCGCGCGTTCGAAGCTGGGCGTTGATGACAAGCCGGTCACGCTGGGCAGCGCCCGCGTGAACGGGCTCGTTCCAGGCAAGCCGCAGCCGCTGGCCTCGACCCTGCAGCTGCCGGTGGCCCAGCTGCCCAGCCAGTGGTCGATGGCGGCCATCCAGTCGGCCGGCTCGGCCTATGTGCTGCCGGGGACCATCGAAGTGCACCTGGCGGACCAGAAGCTGATCCTGTCCGGCGCCTTCCGCGAGCGCATGGCGGCGCTGTTCCCGGGCGACCCGCTGCCCGACATCTTCACGCCGCCGGCCCAGGTGCAGGCCTCCACCGCGCAGCTGCCGATCGAGGTGCGCGTGCATTACGGGATGGCGCCGCTGCTGGCCGTGGGCGGCGGCCTGCTGGCCCTGCTGGCGGCAGGCGGCGGCGCGGCGTACGCCTGGATGCGGCCGCAGCGCGCCTGGGTCACCGTCGAGGACGAACTGCGCACCATGCATGCGCGCGCCGGCGCCGACCAAGCCATTTACGACAAGGCGGGCAATGAAGTCGCGCGCCTGAAGACCACCGTGTTCGGCCACCAGCTGACGGACCTGCGCGAAGGTGCGCAGGTGCGCCTGGGCCGCTGAACCTGATTCCAGAAAGAGGACCCCACCATGCAAGCGACCCCAACTCCAACCCCGCCCGGCGGCCAGGCCGACCCCGGCTTCAAGCTGCCCGAAGAGAAAAATGCACCCGACGCGGCGCTGCCGCAAACCACGCCCGAAACGGCAGGCGGTCCGGTGGAAGTCGTGCCCGGCCCCTTGCCGCCCGCCGTCACCGACACCTCCACGCGCGACCTGTCCATCGGCGCCGCCGTGTTCGTGGTGCTGCTGGTCGTGTACTTCTTTGTCCGCAACGCCTATGTGCACCACCTGGTCGTGCGCCGCGTGGCGCCGTCGACAGCGGGCAGCGCCGGCTGGCTGCTGTTCGTCGGCCTGGCGTTTTTGTCGGCCGCCGCGGTGCTGGCCATCATCAACGCCAGCCGCTACCTCACCTGGGGCGTGACCGCGCCCCTGGTGATCGTGGGCGCGGTGGCGCTGGTCGCCGCCTTGTTCATTGGCCGCCGCTGAAACGGACACCCACATGGCAGAGATCCCCACCCCAGCAAGCATGAGCAGGAAGGCCGAACTCAAGGTCGACCTGCGTCCGACCCTGTTCATCGGCGCCGGCGGCACCGGCATGGAAGTCATGATGCGCATTCGCCGCCGCATCCTGTCGGCCGTCTGGAACAAGCAGCATCCGACCCGCGTGGAGTCGATCGCCGACTTCCCGGTGGCGCGCTTCCTCCACTTCGACCTCGACAACAACGCCATCATCGACGAGGGCAAGTCGCAGCGCACCGACCCCTGGTACGAACTGGTGCGCCTGACGGATGAAGAGCGCCTGGTCGAGCCGCTCGATCTTCCGCAATACCACGAGTCCGACGACAGCCTGGCGCGCTTCCCGCTGATCGAAAGCTGGATGCCGCTGCGTCCGAAAAAACTGCGTTCGCTCGGCATCGACCCGTCGAAAGGGGCGGGGCAGATCCGCTCGGTGGCGCGCCTGTACCTGTTCGACAAATACCCCAAGCTGCGCGGCCGCATCAAGGGTGCGCTGAACTTCTTGAGCAGTAATGCCGGCATCGAGCGCAAGGAGAATTACCAGCGCCTCGGCCTGCAGGTCGATACCTCGAAGTTCCGCATCGTCGTCATCGGCTCGAACGCCGGCGGCACCGGCGCCGGCAGTGCCATCGACCTGGGCTGGATGGCGAAGGCCATCGCGCGCCAGGAAGTATCCGACAGCCAGGTCGACCTGGTGATGTTCATGCCCTCGGGCTTCGCCAAGGCGAACAAGGAGCGCACCGAGGCCAACGCCTACGCCACCATGATGGAGCTGGAAACGACCATGCGCGACATGAACGCGCGCGTGTCGTGGATGGACCCGGACAGCATCCAGGGCAAGGGCGCGCCGTTCGACGACGTGTACTTCGTCGACACCGCCAACCTCGCCAACAAGGCGACCCAGGACGTGAAGGACGTCTACCAGATGGTGGCCGACACCCTGTTCGAGGATTTCGCCTCGGCCGATTTCGCGAATCGCAAGCGCTCGGTAGCGGTCAACCAGCAGCAGCACAAGCTCGGCCCCTACAACCCGCGCGTGCCGGAAGCGCGCTTCGGCGACATGCGCCTGTCGTATTCAAAAGTGTATTCGGCATTCGGCCAGTCCGTGCTCGACACCCAGCAAAGCCTGCGCGAAGACATCCGCGCCTACGAACTGGCGGCGCTGATGGTGAAGGAGTTCTTCGGCCTGGCCGGGCGCGATGGCGTGCTGGCGCGGCGCGCGGGCGATGCGGAACGCGACAGCTTCATGCGCGAGCAGATGGAGATGCGCGAGCGGCCCTTCAGCGAATTCCCCGACTTTAAAAAAGGGACGGTGGACGTCACGCCCTTCCAGGAAACCGCGCTTACCGAGCAGCTGTTGCTGGACAAGGATGGCCGCTCGCTGCTGGAGCGCGTGGAGAGCAAGGTGCAGCTCGAGATCGACCGCATCATGGCCGGCTACGACATCAAGCTGTGGCGCGAAAAGGTGGCCGAGCTGCTGCCGCAGCTGGAGCGCGACGCCATCCGCGAAGCCGGCGCCACCGCCGAGACCAGCGAGGACCGCATCAAGCGCCACACGGGAGAGCTGACGGGACGCCTGAAGACGCGCGTGCGCGAGCGCCTGTACGCGCTGCTCGACGACCGCAAGCAGGGCGGGCTGGAATTCGTGCTGTCGCTGCTGGAACAGGTCAAGGCGCGCCTGCTGCAGCGCGACCTGACCAACGCTGAAAAGAACGGCCGCCGCTACCGCGACATCCGCGACGCCCTGCGCACGCGCCAGGTCGAGGAATCGCTGAACAACCTGGGCCAGGCCTCTGGCCGCCTGTTCGGCAAGGACGCCCAGGCGCGCGAAGTCATGGCTCACCTGAAGCGCGACATCGCCGACTACCTGCGCTTCCACTTGCTGGCGGTGTCGGCCGGCCAGGCGATCGAGGTGATGCGGAATATGTCGGCCTGGCTGGGCGACCCGCAATCGACCGACGAGCAGGGCAACGCCCAGTGGAGCGGCATCGCCGGCGAATTCCAGGAAGGGCGGCGCCACGTGCAGGAGATCCTGCATGCGGTCGACAACCGCATCGCCCAGCTGCGCAGCGACGCGCGCCACGAGCATGCCACCTACATCAAGCTGGCCGGCGATGTGCAGCCGGCGCCGGTGCGGCTGACGGGCGATGTCAAGGGTGACCTGACTGAGTGGAGCGAGGAAGTGCTGCTGGAGATCGGCGGCTCGGGCAAGCTATTCCCGCAGCTGGGCGACGAGCGCATGCGTTCGGACCTGTTATTGAAACTGTTCCGCCGCGCGCAGACGCAGTTGTCGAGTTCCGACCTCGGCGCCGAGCCGAGCGACCCACTGCTGGACCGCCTGAACGCGATGACGCCGCAGGAACGCCAGCGCGTCTTCGCCGAATGGATCAAGAGCGCCATGCCCTGGGTGAATGCGCGCTTCTCGGCCGAGTTCACTCCGAATTCGGACCAATTCAAGTGTTTTATCGGAGTGGGTGATGCGGGCGCCTGGCGGCGCATGGAACTTGAAATTCGCGCTGCCGTGCCGACCGGCTTCTTCCACGGCGACCTGGTGTCGATCGTGAACACGGGCGTGCCCGGGCGCGCGGTCTGCTACATCGAGCTGTCCGGGATTCCGATGACGGTGCTGCGCGGCTTGCCGACCTGGCGCGCCTCGTACCAGATCGAGAACCCGAAAATCCCGACCCATTTGCACTTCGATTCGACGCGTTTCCGCCATCCGATTTCGCCATCGATGGACGAGCTGAATCGCCTGGCCGACGACTATGAGTGGTTCCTGCAGGCGATCGCGCTCGGCGTCATCCGGCGAAAAGCCGACCTGGGCGACCGCGAGGCCAGCTTCCAGCCGCGCGGGCAGTACCTGTTCGAGGTCGAGCCGGGGTCGGGCGAGTGGCTGCAGATCGGGAACGAGTTCGCGATCCGCTCGAACGGCTTGCCGGCCTATTACCGCGAGCAGGTGATCGCCGCCGTGCGCCAGCGCCTGGCCTCGGTGGGTCCGCACCAGCTGGTGCTGCTGGCCGCGCTGATGCGTCACTACCAGCTGCGCGTGTATGAGCCGCGCCTGGAAGTCGACGAGACCGGCGCCCAGATGCCGTCGCCATCGCTGCCGAACATCACGGCCAGGCGCCTGTTCGACGCCTGGTTCCGGCGCGCGATGGCGCTCGACCCCGCGCTGACACAGGCGGCGATCGACGTGGCGCTGGCCACGCTGCCCGAATGGACCGAAGCGGTGCCGGATTCGGCCTCCGACGCCTACAACTGGGAAGTCGAGCGGCCGGTCGACAAGCGCGTGATCAAGGCCGAATTCCTGGCCAGCGATGCGCGTGCGGCGCAGGCGGCCGAGCGCAGGACGCACGCTACTGCGCCGGCGCCGGCGCCGGCACCAGCGCTCGAGGCGGGCGGGCTGCGCTACAAGCTGTTCGTGGGCGGCGCCCAGCGCGGACCGTTCGCGGTCGACGAGATCGCGCAGCAGCTCGCGCGCGGCGAGGTGGATCCGGCTACGCGCGCCTGGAACATGGCGCAGGACACGCGCTTCGGCAAGTGGCAGACCGTGGCCGACATCCCGGGGCTGGGCGCCGCGCAGGCGGACGCGATTCCCGATCCGGACGACGGCATTCCGGATCCGCAGTAGAAAGGGCGCCAGTGGCAGAAGCATCGCTTTATCGCTGTATCCAGTCCTCGTGCGGCCGCAGCTGGCCGCGCCGGGTGAACTTTTGTCCGTATTGCGGCACGGCCCAGCAGGCCGGCATCGAACGCGGGGACGCGGCGGCGCACGCGGCGCCGGCGGCGCAGGGCGTGCGTCTCGACAAGGCGGCGCCGGCGAGCATGGCGGCAGCTGCGCCGCCCGTGCAGGCCGCGCCGGCTCCAACTCCAATTCCAACTCCAGCGCCAGCGCCAGCCGCGGCGCCGGTCCCGCCGTCCACGCCCGCGCCCGCAGCGACGCCACGCCCTGCATTCAACACATCGCATGCCCAGCCTGCGCCCGGGGTGCGGGCATCCGCTCGGCAGCCGCAGCCGCAGCCGCAGCCGCAGCCGCAGCCGCAGCCGCAGCGCAAGCCCGTGCGCCTGCGCTGGTGGCTGCTGGCGCTGGCCCTGTTGTGGGTGGTCTGGCTGGTTGCCAATCCGGGCAAGCGCCGCATCGAGGCGCAGATCGACAAGGCCGCCAGCCTGGCCACCGCCTGCAAGCCGCGCGAAGCGCAAAGTGAACTGACCGCCCTGCGCAAGACCCGCGCCACGCCGGAGCAGCTGCGCCAGGTGCAGCAAACGCTGAACCAGGCCGCCGCCGACTGCACCCGCAAGCGCCAGCGCGACAAGGCCTGGCGCGAAGCGAAGACGGCGGTCGAGTCGGCGCTCGGCGCATCCTCGTTCGACAAGGCGCGCCAGCGCCTGCGCGTGTTCACCAGGCGCTGGGGCGAGGACGACGCCGCGCGCGACTTGCGGGACAAGATCGAGGCCCGCAGTCCCGCGCATCCGCGTGCGGACGAGGTGCGCTAAAACTCATCCGTGAGCCACGTATTGCCGGCTGGGTGTATGCTGCCAAAAAATGCGAACACAGGAGGGATCATGAAGACCATGACCATGTTGGGTGCGCTGCTGGTGCTGGCCCTGGCCGGCTGCTCGCCGCGCGAGGACGATGTGGGCCCGGCGCAAAAGGCGGGCAAGGCCATCGATGAAGCCGGCGACAAGGTGGCGCGCGAGCTGCGCGCGCCGCTGGAAAAGGCCGACGAGGCAGCCAAGCGCGTCGCCGAACGCGCCGACGAAGCGCGCGAGCACCTGGCCGAACGCACCGGCGAGGCGCGCGAGAAGATCAAGGATGCCACCGCCGAAGCCGGCCGCGGCTTGCAGAAGGCCGGCACGGTCGTCGGCGAAAAGGTCGAACGCGCTGGCGAGAAGATGCAGGAATCGGCGCGGTAAAGCTTTGGGGCGGTGTTTTTCGCAGGGTGGGCTCTCGAGCCCACGCGGTACGGCATATGATGGCCGAGACGCCGAGCGGAGCAGCGCCGGCGTTCGGCCATCCCGGGTGCTGTTCGACGCCGCGTCGGATCGCCCGGTGAGACCGCGTGGGCACAGGTGCCCGCCCTACGAATCAGCAACCCCAAAACCCGCAGCCCCAAAACCCGCAACCCGGCGGCCGCGCACGCACCCTTACGCGCTCACCCGCAAATCCTGCCACCCCGCCGTCACGATCGACATATCGACCATCCCGGCGCGCCAGGCTTGCTCGAGGTTTTGCTCGATCTCGTCCATCGACGCGTGCGCCGTGCTGCTGAAGCCGCGCAGGCCGTAGGCGCGGTTGCGGCCGTGGCCCTTGGCCATGTACAGCGCCATGTCGACCAGGTTGACCGCGCGTTCCCACGGCAGCGGCTGGCCGGCCGGGGCCAGCGGATAAGGCGCGAAGCCGATCGACACGTTCGCCGACAGCGTCTCGCCGCCATACGCGATGCGGATCTCGGCGATGCCCACCAGCAGGCGCCGCGCCACCTCGTCCAGGCCGCCGCGCGGAATCGCCGGTAGAAACGCCAGGAATTCCTCGCCGCCCCAGCGCACGATCATGTCGGTTTCGCGCAGGATCTCGCGCAGGCTGTCGGCGATCCGGATCAGCACCGCGTCGCCGGCGCCGTGGCCCCAGGTGTCGTTGATGTGCTTGAAGTGGTCGACGTCGAGCAGGAACAGCGCGCTCACCATTTCGTCGCCCGAGGCGCCGACGCCGCGCTTTTCCAGCTGCTGGTGGGTGCGCATGAATTCCTGGAAGTGGCGCCGGTTGTACAGGCCCGTGAGCGGGTCGCGCACGCTCTGCTGCTTGAGTTCCTGGTTCTTTTCGTGCAGCTGCGCATTCGCATGGCGCACCTTGCGGTACAGCAGGCCGACGATCACCGTCACCAGCGCGAACACGACGATCAATAAGCCCCAGATGCGCTGCTGCAGGCGGCGGTTGTCGATCTCGGCCGACTTCACCTGGTTCTCGCGCTCGAGCAGTTCGATCTGGCGCTGGCGCTTGTCGGCGTCGTACTTTTCCTGCAGTTCGAGCATGGCCTTCTGGCGCCGCTTTTCGAACAGCTCGTTCGACAGCCTGCGTTCGCGGTGGTAGGCATTCACCGCGCCGGGATAATCGCCCACGCGCTCCAGGGCGCTGCCGTATTCGGCCAGCACGCTTTGCAGCTCGGGCTTGTCGCCGTTCTTCTCGTAGATCGCCAGGCCATCCTCGAAGCTGCGCTTGCCTTCGGCGATGCGGCCGCTGGCCAGGTAGGCCTGGGCGATGTTTACGCGCGCCGTGGCGACCGCGCGCTCGTCCTTGATGGCGAGCGTCGCTCGCAGCGCCTGCTCGCCATAGGCCAGCGCGTTGCGGTAGTCGTGCAGCTTCAGGTAGCAATCCGACAGGTTCACCAGCGAGCGCGCCACCATCGAGCGCGCGCCGATGCTGCGTTCCAGCGACAGCGCCGCCAGCTGCGCCTTCAGCGCGCGCGCGGTCTGGCCGGTGTCCATGGCCAGCCCGTATTCGGTGCCCTTCAGGGTGGCCATGCGGCCCGGGGAGTTGATCTTTGCGGCGGCCACATAGGCTTCGTCGAGCGCCTCGAACCCCTTCTCGTACTCGCGCATCTGGATGTACAGGCGGGTCAGCGCGTTCAGCACGATCACCATGTGCACCGGGCCGCCGTGCTGGCGCGTATAGGCCAGCACCGCCTGCATCTTTTCCAGCGCGCGCGGGAAGTTGCCGTCCTCGGCAAACGCCTCGGCCGCCGACACGCCCACGCGCACGCGCACCTCGAGGTCGTTGGTGGACAGCGCGTGGCGCTCGGCTTCCCAGATCAGCGCATGCGACAGCGCCAGTTCGCTTTGCGCGTACTTGATGTAGCCCTTGCGCACGAGGCCCTTGGCGATGGCGGCGTCGCTCTTTTCGCGGCGCCCGAACTCGATCAGTTCGTCGCAGGTGGCCAGCGCCTTGTCGTTGCGGCCGACCTTCATGTAGGCCACGCACAGCTCGGCCAGCATGTCGGCCTTGTTGGCAACCGAACCGGCGCGCGCTTCCGCCTCGATCTTCAGCAGCAGCGGCAGGGCGCGTTCGGGGATGAAGCGGTTGATTTCGCGGATCTCGGCCATGCGCGCGTCGAGGCTCGAGGGCCGCGGCGCATCGGCCAGGGCGAGGGGGGAAGCCAGCACCAGCGATGCGAGCAGCGCGCACCAGCGCGTCGATGGATTTCTCGTCTCCCGAACTGCCGGCATAGCTTCCTCGATTGGTCGTCGCGCCCGTCAAGAATACGAGCGCCATCGATGATTATAGTCTTGTTGCTAACTGGAAACGCCGCTTTTTTATGCGTATATCGTAAAAATGCGACGCCAAAACACCAATATTGGCGGACGAATATGCCATAGTGCCACACGACAACAAAGAGTCGAACACCCGTTTTGCCGGCAGGTTAAACGGGCCCGGGCGCGCCGCCTACACGGCCAGTTGCTGCAGCAGGTACAAGCGCTGGTACAGGCCGCCGTCGATCGCCATCAGCGCTTCGTGCGGTCCCGATTCGGTGATCCGCCCATGGTTCAGGACCACGATGCGGTCGGCGTCGCGGATGGTCGAGAGGCGGTGTGCGATCGCGATGATGGTGACCCGGCCGCGCACCTCTTCCAGCGCCTGCTGCACGATCTGCTCGGTGGCGCTGTCGATGCGCGACGTCGCTTCATCGAGCAGCAGGATGCGTGGCTCGCCGGCCAGCGCGCGGGCGATCGCGATCAGCTGCTTCTGGCCCGAGGACAGGCGCGAGCCGCCTTCGCCCAGCGACGTGTCGTAGCCGTTTTCCAGCGCCGCGATGAAGCCGTGCGCATGCGCCGCGCGCGCCGCCGCCTCGATCCGCTCGAACGGCAGCCCGCGCCCCATGTCGATGTTCTCGCGCGCCGACGCCGCCAGGATGAAGGGGTCTTGCGGCACCAGGCCGACCTCGTTGCGGAAGCGCTCGTTGTCGATGCCGGCGATCGGCTCGCCGCAGATCTCGATGCTCCCGCGCTCGCTGCTGTAGTAGCGCAGCAGCAGCGACAGCAGCGTCGACTTGCCGCTGCCGGTGTGGCCGACGATGCCGTAGAAAGCGCCCTGCGGGATGTCGAGCGAGACGTCGTGCAGGACGTCCTGGCCGGGCACGTAGGCAAAGCTCAGGTGGCTGACGCGCACCGCCGGCGCATCCTTCGATGCGGCCATGCGCGTGCCGCCGCTGCGCCCGGCCGCGTGCTCGGCGGCGCCGGCTTCGGCCAGCAGGGCTTCCACGCGCGCGCTCGCCACCACCGCCTGCTGCAGGCCGCTGAACTGCATCGTGATCTGGATGAGAGGCTCGACCACGCGCGCGATGTAGCTGATGAAGGCGTACAGCACGCCCACTTCCACCGCGCCGATCTCGCGCCGGCCGAAGGTGAAGATGACGACCGCCAGCAGCAGCACGTTGAGCAGGTCGAGCGCGGGACGCAGCAGGAAGGCGTTCACGCGGATCTCGGCGATGCGTGACTGGTAGTGGCCGTCGTTGGTGCGCGCGAAGCGTTCGCCGAAGCGGCCGGCCGCGTTGCTCGCCTGGAGCACGCTCATGCCGCCGATCGACTCGGCCATCTGCCCGTTGATGTCGCTGCGCAGGGCGCGGGCGCGCGTCACCGCCGGCGCCGACAGGCGCTGGTAGAGCCAGACGATGAGGATCACCGCCGGCAGCAGGGCCAGCACGATGATCATCAGGCGCCAGTCGAGCCAGGCCATGGCCACCGTGGTGCCGAGCAGGACGATGGTGCTGTCGAGGATCGCGAACAGCACCTGGATATACAGCTTCTTCACCGCCTCGGTATCGTTGGTCACGCGGCTGACCAGCTGGCCGGTGATGGCGCGATCGAAGAAGGCCATCGGCAGGCGCAGCACGTGGCCATACACCCATTCGCGCAGGCGCTGCACCGAGCGCATGGCCAGGCCGGACAGCCGCACCAGCTGCAGGTAGCGCAGCCAGGTCGAGAGCCAGCCGGTGAGCACCACGCCGCCCAGCAGCAGGGCCATGCGGGTCCAGTCGGCGTGGCGCGGCACCAGGTGGTCGTCGATCAGGGCCTTGCCGAGGATCGGGCCGGCCACTTCCAGGGCGGCCGCCAGGATCAGCCAGAAGGTGGCCCATTTCAGGTGCCCGATGTCGGGCCAGGCGGCGCGGCGCAGCAGGGCGGCGGCGCGCTTCGCTTCGGCGCGGCCGGCGCGCTTGGATTCCTTGGTATCTTCAGCTTGCATCGATGCTGGCCTCCAGTTGTTGATAGCGCCACTGGCTGGCATACCAGCCGTCCAGTGCCAAGAGGGTGTCGTGGCTGCCCGATTCGGTGATGCGGCCATTTTTCAGCACCACGATCAGGTCGGCGTTCACCACCGCCGATAAACGGTGGCTGGCGATGATGGCGGTCAGTTCCGGGCGCGAGGCGCGCAGTTCGTTCAGGTGTTCGAGGATGTTGGTCTCCGTGCCGGTGTCGACCGCCGACAGGGCGTCGTCGAGCAGCAGCAGCGAGCTGTCGGCCAGCAGCGAGCGGGCGATCGCCACGCGCTGGCGCTGGCCGCCCGAGAGCGTGATGCCCTTTTCGCCGACCGGCGTGTCGTAGCCCTGCGGGAAGCGCAGGATGTCGTCGTGGATCGCCGCCATCTTCGCCGCCTCCTCGACCTCCAGGCGGCTGGCGCCGGGGCGGGCCAGGGCGATGTTCTCGGCGATGCTGGCCGAGAACAGGAAGGATTCCTGCGGCACCCAGCTGGTGGCCGCGCGCAGCGCCGCCAACCGGTAACCGGGCAGCGGGTGGCCGCCCCAGGTGACCGTGCCATGCTGGGGCTCGGCCTGGCGCAGCAGCACGCGCAGCAGGGTCGACTTGCCGGCGCCGGTGGGGCCGACCAGGCCCAGGGTCATGCCGGGGCGCAGGGCCACCGAGACCTTGTCGAGGGCGGGCTGGCTAGTATTCGAATACGTGAAGCTGACCTCGCGCAGCACCAGCGGGCCATCCTCGATGGACGCGAGGCGGCCTTCGTCGACCACGGTGAGCGGCGCGTCGAGCATCGGCTGCAAACGGGCCAAACCGGCGCGGCCGCGCTCGATCAGCGACAGCACCCAGCCGGCCGCGAACATCGGCCAGATCAGCTGGCCGAGGTACATGGTAAAGCTGGTCAGGGCGCCGATGGTCAGCTGGTTTTGCCAGACCAGGTAGCCGCCCAGGCCGAGGGTGAGGGTGCTGGCGGCGGTCAGGGTCAGGCCGACCGCCGGCTCGTAGGCGGCTTCCCATTTCTGGGCGCTCAGGCTGGCGGCGGAGGCTTTGCCGGCCAGCTCGCCGAAGTGCGCAGCGCTGCGCGCTTCCAGGCCCAGGGCGCGCAGGGTGCGCACGCCCGACAGGGATTCCTGCACCTGGTCGTTCAAGTCCGAGAAGCGCTTGAGCGAATCGGTTTCGGCGGTGTGGATGTGGCGCGAGATGGTCCAGAAGGCCAGGCCCATGAGCGGGAAGGGCAGCAGGGCGACCAGGGCCAGGCGGTAGTCGACGCCGAGCAGCATTACGCCCAGCACCATCACCAGGGTCAGCGTGCCGTCGAAGCCGGCCAGCATGGCTTCGCCGGCGGCCATCTCGATGGCGTCGATGTCGTTGGTGCCGAGCGCCATCAGGTCGCCGGTGCGCTGCTTCTGGTAGAAGGCGGGGCCTTGTGCCGAGAGCCGGCCGTACAGGCGCATGCGCAGTTCCACGCCGAGGCGGTAAGCGGCCGAATACAGGCGGATGCGCCAGCAGACGCGCAGCACGTAGATGGCGACGCCCAGCGCCAGCAGCTCGCCGATGCCGAGCATCAGGTCCTGGCGCGACAGCGTGTGCGCAGCCAGGCCGTCGATCATGGCGCCGACCTTGCGCGGCACCAGGATGCTGCACACCGCCACCCCTACCAGCATCACCGCCGACGCCGCGTAGGCCTTCCAGTGGCGCCGTACGAAGCCGGCCACCAAACTCGCTAAACTCATGGGTATCCTTGCTGTGCCGCCCGCGAAAAAGAAAGCGGGCCGAAGCCCGCTAGTTTACTTTCTTTGGGAGAGCGGCGCAGCGCGCCTGGTATTTCCCGCTATTTCCCGATAGCGTGCTCAGCTTTGCTTTTTGCGGCCACGTCCGCCGCGGATCTCGGTCACCTTCGATCCGCTGCTGGGCGGCGCGGCAAGCGCCGGCGCGGCGTCGACCGGTTCCACTTTCGGCAGCTCGATCTCGACCGCGACTTCGACCGGCACGCTGGCCGCAACCGGGTGCGGCGCCAGCGCCACGCCGAGGATGGCGCTGGTCGCCCTGGCGATCGGAGTCGGCTCGACTGGCAGGGCGATGCCGGAGGTGACGATAGGGTCGAAATCCCGAGTGATGCCGGTGCTCGGGACAAGGACCGGCTCGGGTTCAGGCGCAGGCGGGGCAGCCGGCGCGGCGATGGCGTCGCTCGCCGTGGCTGCCTGTTGTGCGCTCCTTGCCACCGCCTCGACTGCCGCTTCCACAGCGTCGGGCGGCGCAGGCAGCGCCGGCGCCGCCGCCTGCACCTCGACGGAATAAGGACGCAAGGCCGCTCCGCGCAGGCCGGCGGCGATGTTGAACAGCTCCTGGCCGTAATCGAACATGGTGCGCAGCTGCTGTTGCGACTGGGCGCCGATGGTCAGCAGCTCGCGCGGATCGCGCACGGCCAGCAGCTGGCGCATGGCGCTCGACGCGTGTTCGACGGTGGCGCGCGACAGATCGAGGTGCAGGGAAAAAACGCGGCTGGTGCGGTCGAGCATCCCGTCGCCTACGCTGCGCAGCAAGGACAATTGATGGTCGAGTCCGGTTTGGCGTGCTGCTTGGAACTGTTCTGAAAGAGAGGTCATCGAAATTCCTTATCGTTCGGTTATGGCGCACTGCAACATCGGCCTAGTGTAGACCGGTTATACAGTGTTTGAAAGCACAATCTGCCCCGCTGTGCCTGCTGTCGCATCCGTGCAATCTTGCGCTGCAGCACTGTTACAAAGTGACACGGTATTCTCCTTTGCAAGTGCGGCGAAGTGGCTACAATGGTTTCGACCAGTCTCAGGAGTCGCCATGGATCTCGTTGTACGCAATGCCAGCCTGCCGGACGGACGCACCGGTGTCGATCTCGCTGTCCAGGACGGGCGCATTGCCGAACTCGGCCCGGCCCTCGCCGTGCAGGGCGCGCGCGAAGTCGATGCCGGCGGCAACCTGCTCAGCCCGCCTTTCGTCGATGCCCATTTCCACATGGATTCCACCCTCAGCTACGGCATGCCGCGCGTCAATGCGTCCGGCACGCTGCTGGAAGGCATCGCGCTGTGGGGCGAACTGAAACCGCAGCTGGTCCAGGATGCCCTGGTCGAGCGCGCCCTGCAGTATTGCGACTGGGCCGTGGCGCGTGGGCTGCTGGCGATCCGCACCCACGTCGACGTCTGCGACGCGCGCCTGCTGGCGGTGGAGGCCCTGCTCGAGGTCAAGCGGCGCGTGGCCCCATACATCGACTTGCAGCTGGTGGCCTTTCCCCAGGACGGCCTGCTGCGCAGCCCTGGCGCCTTCGACAACCTGAAGCGCGCGATCGCCATGGGCGTGGACGTGGTCGGCGGCATCCCCCACTTCGAGCGCACCATGGCGCAAGGCGCGGAGTCGGTGCGCCTGCTGTGCGAGTTCGCGGCGGACCAGGGCCTGCGCGTGGACATGCATTGCGACGAGACCGACGACCCGCTGTCGCGCCACATCGAGACCCTGGCCCATGAAACCTGGCGCCTCGGCTTGCAGGGCAGGGTGGCCGGTTCGCACCTGACCTCGATGCATTCGATGGACAATTATTACGTCAGCAAGCTGCTGCCGCTGATGCGCGAATCCGGCGTGGCGGCGATCGCCAACCCGCTCATTAACATCACCCTGCAGGGCCGCCACGACACCTACCCGAAGCGGCGCGGCATGACCCGCGTGCCCGAACTGCTGGCGGCCGGCATCGACGTCGCCTTTGGCCACGACTGCGTGATGGACCCGTGGTACGGCCTCGGTTCCGGCGACATGCTGGAAGTGGCGCACATGGGCCTGCACGTGGCGCAGATGACGGGGCAGGACGGCATGCGCGCCTGCTTCGAGGCCATCACCACGACCCCGGCGCGCATCCTCGGCCTGGAGGACTATGGCCTGGCGCCGGGCTGCCACGCCGACTTCGTGCTGCTCGACGCCGCCACGCCGGTGGAAGCGATCCGGCTGCGCGCGGCGCGCCGCCTCGTTGTGCGGCGCGGCAGGATCGTGGCCGAAGCGCCGGCCATGGCGTCCACCCTGCACCTGCCGGGGCGGCCGGCGCGCGCCGACTTTCGAATCGGGCGCTGAGTCGCCGCGACCCGGTGCTAGAATCCCCGACCGATGTAGTGTTTGATACGTTTTCAGCCGAGCCGTGAAAGATATCCAGATCCGCCCCGCCACCAGCGCCGACTTCGACGCGATGTGGACCATCTTCAGCGCCCACCTTGCGGCCGGCGAGACCTATCCGTTCGGCTGCGATACCTCGCGCGAAGCGGCGCATGCCTACTGGCTGGGCGGCGGCGTGACGGCGCGCGTGGCGGTGCTCGGCGGGCGCGTGCTCGGCATGTACCGCGTGGTGCCGAACCAGCTCGGGCGCGGCCACCACGTGGCCAACGCCTCCTACATGGTCAGCCCGACGGCCCAGGGCGTGGGCGTCGGCCGGCTAATGGGCCAGGACAGCCTCGACGAGGCGCGGCGCCAGGGCTACCTCGCCATGCAGTTCAACTACGTGGTCAGCACCAACAGCGCCGCCGTCATGCTGTGGAAAAAACTCGGCTTTTCGATTGTCGGCACGCTGCCGAAGGCCTTCCGCCACCGGCGCTTGGGCTATGTCGATGCCTACGTCATGTACCAGTTGCTGCAAGATCCCGACCACTGGCCGACCACCGACGAGTAGGCGCGCCGGCACCGGTTCGCACTCTGTGCGGTGCAGCACGGACGAGCCATGGGGCGGTGATACGATGAGGAGGTCAACCTGACTCTTTTATCGAAAGTTGCGTCCCATGCCGAACCTCGCGCCAGACAAGAACGCTGCCTTCTACGTGGTGCTCAACGCCGGCTCCGGCCATTCCGAGACCGAACTGCGCTGCTCGACCATCCGCGACGTGCTGGCCGAAGCCGGGCGCACCTGCCATCTCGAGATCGTCGAGGATGCCGCCAGGCTGGCCGACACCGCGCGCAAGGCGGCGCAGCTGGCCAAGGAAAACAATGGCGTGCTGGTGGCCGCCGGCGGCGACGGCACCATCAACACGGTGGCGCACCAGGCGGTGCTGCAAGGCTGCGTGTTCGGCGTGCTGCCGCAGGGGACCTTCAATTACTTCGGCCGCACTCACGGCATTCCCGAGGAGCTCGACGAAGCCGTGCGCTCGCTGCTCACCTCCACCGTGCAGCCGGTGCAGGTGGGCATGCTGAACGACCGCATCTTCCTGGTGAACGCCAGCGTCGGCCTGTATCCGGCCCTGCTCGAAGCGCGCGAGCACGACAAGCAGCAGTTCGGACGCAGCCGCGTGGTCGCCATCCTGTCGGCCCTGAAGACGGCGCTCGGCCGCCACCGCGCGCTGCGCATCGCCCTCGAGACCGATGGCCACACGCGTAAACTCCGCACCGCCACGCTCTTCGTCGGCAACAACCGCCTGCAGATGGAGCAGGTCGGCATGGAGCCGCTGAAGACGGCGCTGGAAGACGGCGAACTGGCCGCCATCGCCCCGCGCCGGGTCGGCAAGCTGGGCATGCTCGGCCTGCTGCTGCGCGGCGCGCTGGGACGCCTGGGCGAGGCCGACAACCTGGTCGCCTTCTCTTTCAAGCGCCTCACCGTCAAGCACGCCCGCCTGTCGCCGCGCCGCACCGTGAAGGTGGCCACCGACGGCGAAGTCATGCGCATGCCCATGCCGCTCGAATTCCGCGTCCTCGAAGGCCGCCTGGCCCTCCTGAAACCACCCCACGCCGCCGCCGACTCCCGCGACGCCGCCTGACTTTACCCAACAGCTGTTTTATTGCACGCGCTGGAGGCGGATGCCGAAGATGTCGATGCGGTTCCAGGGGCCGGTGGCGCCGCCGGCGCCGCTGAAGGTGGCGTTGCTTTCCAGGTAGCTCATGTTGTAGAAGTCGCTCAGGCGCAGGGTGTAGGCGCCGGGCGCCAGGCGGGCGGGCAGGGGCGTCGACAGGACCGTGGGCGTGCGGGTCTTGTCGGATTTGGCGTGCGGGAGCTGGATCACGCCTTGGGCAACGGTCTTGCCGGCGGCGTCCACCAGCGCCAGCCACTTCACGCCGCCGCTGATGCCCAGGTTGATCTGGTTGGCGCCGTTGTGGTAGCGGACTTGCACGCGGTAGTCGCCGGGCTGGTCGATTTGCAAGTTGCGTACTTCGAAGCGGTCTGCCGGCTGGCCCCAGTCGGCCAGGCGCGGCGCGGCGTAGCGGCCGGCGGCGGGCGTGACCTTGACGTTCGTTTGTACGCGCGGGTCGGTGACCGGGATATCGCTGGCCGGCGTCACGCAGCGCGGTACGCTGTGGTGGCTGCGGTTGCCCGACGCAAGGAACTGCGCCTCGATGGCGTAGCAGGCGTTCGGCGCCGGCGTGCGGTCGCGCCAGGCGCCGGCCGGCACGTTGGACGCCACCAGCTTGCCGTCGCGGTAGACGTTGTAGACCGTGTCGGCGCCGTTGCCGCCGCTGGCGATCTGCAGTTGCGCGCGGCCGTCGGCGCCTTTCTCCAGCTTGGCGACGGCGGGCTCGCGCGGCGCGAACACGGCCGGGGATTCCACGTAGGGGTCGGCGTTCACGCGATGGATCGTGCTGTCCGCGCCGGCCAGCGCGCCGAGGCGGACCTCGATCATGTCGCCGTCGCGCAGCCTGCTCCAGGGGATGACGGCGCCGCCAGGCTGGCCGTTGTGCAGGATGGCCGCGACCTGATAGTAGCCGTTGCCGGCGCTGGCTGGCGGCAGCTGCAGGCGCACATCGATGCGCTGGCCGCGCAGGCGCAAGTTGTGCAGCGTGACCTGGCTGCTGTCCTTGAAGGTTTCGCGGCGCAGCTTGGCCGTGACGAAAGGCTTGAGTGACACGCCCTCATCTCCGGCCGCCACGCCGAATATATTCTCGACCACCATGCCGATGTAGGCGCCGACCGACCAGAGCTGGCGGCGCGAATTGATGACCGGCCCGATCAACTCCGGATGCTGCTCGTCGAGCAGCAGCGGCTGGCCGGACAGCCACTCGAGGTTTTCCATGTTCGAGATGTTCAGGGCCGCGCCGCGCATCAGCGATTCAATGGCGGCATCGGCCACGCTGGCGTTCCCGCCGCGCACGGCCGCCTTCAGGCCGTAGCCGGTGACGAAGGGCCACATCGCGCGGTTGTGGTAGACCGGCGTGCCTTGCTGCTGGGGCCAGATCACCGGTGGTCCCATGGGGCCGTGCGGATAGCGCGCCAGGATGCTGCGCGTTTGCGCCTCGTCGGCGATGCCGGTGACGATGGCGAGCGACTGTCCCAGCCAGTCGAACTTGTGCATGGCCGCGTCGTCGAAATGGGCGGCGGTGAGGCTGCTGTACATGCCGGCGTCGGCCAGCCACAGCTTGGCATTCATCGCACGCTTAAGGGCAGCGGCCCAGCCATCGTAGCGGGTGGCGCGCGGTGCGTCGCCCTGCTCGCGCGCCAGCCTGGCCGCGAGGCGCAAGGCCTGGTAATGCGTGGCGTTGGTCGATACCGACTTGGCGCTCGCCATCGAGGCCAGGTCGTCGACGATCCAGCTGGCATAGCTGTTTTCGCGCCAGTCGAGGAAGCTCTGTTCGCCCGTGTACAGGCCATCGCGCGGGTCGAACGCGGCAACGCGGTCGGCCTCGATGGTGTTCGACAGCGCCGCGAATGCCTTGGCGGCAAAGGCTGTGCGCTCGGCCGGCGCCAGGGTGCGCAGCACTTCCTCGGCCGCGAAGGCCCAGGTCGTGCGGTCGGTGCTGACCGGCCAGCTGCCGCCGCTGCCGGTATCCTGCACGATCTGCAGGCCGTCCGCCGTGCCAGGCACTTGCGGCGCCCTGGGTATGCCGGCGCGCCAGGCTGCCAGCTTGAAGTCGAGCGCATTGCGCACGCGCGCCGGGTCGAGCAGGGCCAGGCCCAGGTCGGCCGCGTACGACAAATCGCGCGTCCACACGTAGTGCCACTTTTCGCCGGTCTCGAAGCAGTCGCAGGGAATCGCGGCGCCGCCGTTGTAGTTGCCGTCCTTGATTTCGCCGACCGCATCCTGGGCCATCTCGCTGCCGGCCAGCGCGAACAGGGCGTCGAAGGCGAGGTTGCCGGTGCGGGTGTAGGGACGGTCGGCACTCTCGGTATAAGTGGCGTGCTGGGGCACCGGGTCGCGCAGCTGCAGCGTGGTCGAGTGGGTGTAGCTGCGCAGCGTGGCGTCCGGGTGCGCCAGCGAAAAGCGTGCTTCCTCGCGCTTGCCGTCCCAGGTCGGCCAGGCCAGCGTCGCCACGCGCGCGTGGCCGGCGTGCGGGTCCGGCGCCGGACCCGAAGCCGCATCCGCCAGGCGCGTCACGGTCAGCCGCGGCGCCTGCGGATTGCGGGCGTCGAGCGTGAAGCGGTAGGTGCCGGTGCGGCGCACGAACAGGGTCGCCTCGGGACCGGCCTGGGTTTCCAGCGGCAGCGTCGCACCGGCTTTCACGGCCACGCTCTTGCCGGCGTCGGGCACCCATTCCTGCTTCCACTCCTTGTCGCCGATCTTGAAGCCGTGGTTGCCGTGGCTGACCAGGATATCGGCCTGGTAGATGCCGCCGCCCTGGTGGCGCAAGGGATTCTCGGTACCCCAGGCGTTGAAGCCGCCGCGCACGTAGAAGTCCTGGCGCAGCGGGCCGGGGTCGGCCGCGACGACGGTGGTGGAGGTGAACAGCGCGGCGCCCAGCAGCCAGCGGGAAGAAAACATGAAAACTCCTGTCAGCGGTATGCGTTGCGTTCGACGATGCCGCGCAGGACGTCGCGTCCGCGCAGCATCGGGAAGTCCTGGGGACGATAGGCCTTGGGCTTCGCGAACTCCAGCGTGCCGATGTCCGCAGCGTAGGAAGCACGGAAGGGCGTCACTTCCAGCGCGCGCCCATCGAGGCTGGCGCGCTTGCCGCGCAGGGCCAGCGTCACCGTCCGGCCCGGGCTGAGCGTGAAGCTGGCCTGCGACCTGGCCTTGTCCGCACCCAGGAAGGCCATGCGCAGCGTGCGCGGCGCTTTACTGCGCAAACGGAAGCTCCAGCGTTCGCCGTCTTTCGTGCGCGTGAAATCGACGTCCACCGACTCGTCCGCGCCGAAGGGCAGCACCGCGCCGAAGCTGCGCCATTGCTTCGGCAGCGCCGGCGCGAAGGCCAGGGTGCCGGCCGTCAGGTCGGGCTGGAAGCCGAGGTAATCCTGGTAGGCGTTGCGCGCGTATTCGGCCACGCTCCAGGACTGGGCAAAGGTGCCGCTCGGCTTCAGCTTTCCACCTTCGTGGGGCAGGGCGTCCAGGTTCTCGCTCATGCTGCCCAGCGTGCCGAGGCCCAAAATTTGCTGCCCGAGGTTCCGCGTCAGCTGCCAGCTCAGGTCCTGGTAGCCGTAGCGGTTCAGGGCCGTGACCGTGAAACCCGCGTTCCAGCCCCAGATGGTGCCGTTGTGGTAGGCCGCGTCCTTGTGGTGGAAGGCCGGGTTCTCGTGGCGCGGGTGGAAGTAAGGGTCGTCCTGCGACAGCGAGGCGATGCCGTAGGGGTAGAGCAGGGCAGGCACGGTGCGCTTGAGCACCTGGGCCTGTACGGCATCCGGCACGAAGGCATCGAAGGGTATCGACGACAGCATCAGCACATTCGGGCGCAGCCTGGTGTCAGGGCTGCCGTCGGCGCGCAGGCGGTCGGCCATCGCCTTGCCGTCCCAGAAGCGGCGCAGGAAGCTGGCCTGCACCTTGTGCGACAGGCCGGTCCACTCATGCGCACGCGTTGCATCGCCGGACAGGGTGGCGAGCGTGGCGCCGGTCTTCAGCGCCGTGTACCACAGGGCCTGGATCTCGGCCGCGTGCGGGCCGCGGTCGGACCAGGGCTGGTGCGTGGGGTTCTCGATGCGCGCGTCCATCCAGGTGTCCGACGCCGCATGCCGCAGCAGGCCGTCGGGATCGGTGTAGTTGGCGATGGCGCCTTCGAAATACGGGATCGCCAGCTTGTACATCTCGGCGGCAAAGGCGGTGTCGCCGGTGTAGCGGATGTACTCCAGCGCCTCGCGCAGCATCCACGGCGTGCCGTCCACCGTGTTGTAGATGATCTCGTCCGGCGACACGCGGTTCGGGATACGGCCGTAGTCCTTGTCGCGCGGCGCCTTCAGGTTCTGGTAGCGCGCGAAGTTGGCCAGCACGGCCTTGGCATCCGCGAACTCGCCCGACACCAGCAGGGTGCCGGGCAAGGCGATGAAGGTGTCGCGCCCCCAGTTTTCGCGGAACCAGGGCAGGCCGGCCCAGATGCCGGCGCCGTATTCGTCCACCACGAACATGCGCGCCGAGGCCTTGGCCCAGTTCAGCGCCTTGTTGTACTCCCTGTCGCTGGTTGCGAGGTAGCTGCGGGTCAGCGCCTCGTAGGTCGCCTGGCGCTCGCCGGCAATCGCATCGCCTCGCGCCAGTGCGCGTGCCCGCGCCGCAGCTTCGTCCGGCGTGGCGCCGAAGGCGGCGATCACGGTGAACGCGCGCGCCGGCTGCGCCACGGCCAGGGTCAGATCGGGGCCGAGGGTGAACGGGCGGTCGGCGGCCAGCGCCATGAATTGCGTCGCGCCTGCGCCGGGCGCCACGCTGACGATGCCGTCGGCCTGCGTTACCGCGCCGGCGGTCTTGAGCAGCGGGCGCAGCGCCAGCAGCGCATCGTGCGTGCTGGTGACGCGCAGTGCCAGCGCGTGTTTCTTCGACAGCAGCGCCAGTTCCTCGGTGGCGCCGTTCGGGTAGCGCACGCGGTGGCCCCAGGGCAGCACGTCCTCGCGCACGCCGGCCGCCGTGCGCATGTTCTGCGCGCCGCCGGCAAAGCTCATGTAATTGCGGAACACCGTCCCGCTCTTGAACACATAGCCTTCGCCCTTGTCGTAGCCGCGCGTGTAGCCTTCGAAGTAGCCGGCCAGGTTGTCGCCGGCGACAAAGCGCGCCTGCTGGCCGGGCGCCGCGGCGATCGCCATGGCGGCGAAGAAGGCGTCGGCGCCAGGCTTCTCGACGGCGCCGGCATTATTGAAGGCACACGCCAGCGCCAGGGACAAGAGCAAAGGCCGCATCACGCCCCCGGCAGTTCGACGACGACGACCGACTTCGGCGCCAGCTTCAGCTCCTTTGCCAGGCCGACCTGCTGGCCGGTGAGGACATCGACGCCCCCGGCGGCGCCCTTGAGCATCTCCTGGAAGCGTTCGGTTTGCAAGGTGGCCGCCTTGTCGCCGTTGTTCATGGCAACCATGATGCGTTTGCTGTCGTTGTAGCGGAAGTAGACCCAGGTATTGTTATCGGGGCCGAACTGCATGGTGCGGCCGCTGTGGATGACCGGCTCGTTCTTGCGCCAGGTGGTGAGTTTGCGTACCAGGTCCTGGGCCGCGCGCTGCTGGGTACTCAGGCCGGCGCCGGTGAAGGCATTCACCTTGTCGCCGGCCCAGCCGCCCGGGAAGTCGACGCGGTAGCTGGCATCGTCGCGCTGCTTGACGGCGCTGGTCATCAGGATCTCGTCGCCGCTGTAGAACTGCGGGATGCGCGGCATCGTCATCAGGAACACCATGTTCATGCGCCAGCGGCCGAAGTCTTCGCCGACCGCGCTGTACATGCGCGCGATGTCGTGGTTGCTGCCGAACAGGACCAGGTTCTGCGGTTCCGGATACAGGTAGTCGAGCGACAGGGTCTCGTACACGTCGTTCAAACTGCCGCCTTCCTTTTTCAGGCCATTGCGCATCGCCTGCATCAGCGGGAAGTCCATCAGGCTGGGCAGGTAGCTGATGTAGCCGTCGTGGTTCACCTTGCCGCGCTGCCAGCGCGCCACCACCGGCGGGCGGTTGTTCCACTCTTCGCCGACCATGTTCAGGTTCGGGTACTCGGCCATCAGGCGGCGCGTGTATTCGGTGAGGAAGGCGCCGTCGGAGTAGCCGTAGGTGTCGATGCGCAGGCCCGACAATCTGGCGTACTCGATCCACCAGATGTTGTTCTGGATGAGGTAATTCGCCACCAGCGGATTGGTCTGGTTCAGGTCGGGCATGGTGTCGACGAACCAGCCGGCGGTGAAGTTCTGGCTGTCCGCCTTTGAGGCATACGGGTCCTGCACCGCCACGTGGTGGTGCTGGGTCGGCACGAACTTGCCGCCGAAGTTGATCCAGTCCGGCGTCGGCACGTCCTTCATCCACCAGTGGTTGATGCCGATGTGGGACAGCACCACGTCCTGGATCAGGCCGATGCCGCGCTTCTTCGCTTCATCCGACAGGCGCACGAAGTCCTCGTTGCTGCCGTAGCGGGCGTCGATCTTGTAATGGTCGGTGGCGCCGTAGCCGTGGTAGGAGTAGGCCGGGGAGTCGTTCTCCACCAGCGGCGTCGGCCACAGCTGGGTGAAGCCGAGATTGGCGATGTAGTCGAGGTGGTCGATGGCGCCCTGGATGTCGCCGCCGTGGCGTCCACCGCTGTTCTTGCGGTTGGCTTTCTCGCGCATGCCGGCCACGCTGTCGTTGCCAGGCAGGCCATTCGCGAAACGGTCCGGCATGATCTGGTAGATCGCGTCGCTGCTCCTGAAGCCCTGGCGCTGCGCCGAACCCGGGTCGCGCGCCAGCAGCGTGTACGGATAGCGTTCGCTGCGGCCGTTCCCGGTAAACACGATCTCGAACTTGCCCGGCTTGGCTTCGGGGGCGATCTCGAGGTCGAGGAACAGGTAGTTGCCGTTTGCGACCCGCGTCGCCGACACCAGGCGCACGCCCGGGTAGTCGATGGCCGGCAGCATGGCGCCGATGTCCTTGCCATGCACCATCAGCTGCAGGCCCTTGTGCTGCATGCCGGCCCACCAGAAGGGCGGTTCCATGTGGTCGATGGCGGGGATGCCAGGCGCGGCAAAGGCGGCGGCGTTGGACAGGCTCAGGGCGACGAACAGGCTGACGAGGGAGGGTCTCATGGCGACTCGGAAAGGTGAAATGAAGGGAGCGCGCAAGCGCTGACAGTGGAATCGTAGTTTGGCTACACGTTATTAGGGGCCGATGCGTGGGGAACGCCCGGTTGTCTCTCTATTATTCCGGCAAGCATACTATAGTGATATGCACTCTACAACGCGGTTGCGTATCTAGTTTAGGTACATACACGGGTTAATTCCGCCAAATTCGTGCTCCGGTCGCCAGACCGGTCTCCCAATCGTCAGGTTTCCTAAAAAAAACATTCACGATGGAAATGCACCGCGATAGTGCATTTCAGCACTTACTTGGTGAAAAGATACGAACTTGTAGTCCAACTACACCTTGCCACCCTGCACTCTGTAGCCTGAATACAACGTCTTCTGTTGTTCATTCTATACAATAGCAACATACGCTACGGAAACCCGTAGTGCCGATCAACTCCCGTTGACAGTGCATCTAGTTTTAATACAGAATTGTTGCCAGAACGTCTAAAAAGGCGTTGGAATTGGATCCCGTGCCGTGGCTCTCCAGCTGTTTCCGGGAAATTACATAGTTTATCGAGGGGACAAATGAACACACTCGCAAACAAGCGTGCCGCGAAGTCGGCTAGCCTTGCTTTCCCGCTGAGCCCAGTCGCGGCCGGCTGCACCGTTTTCCTGATGGCACTGGCCGGTAGCGCCTTCGCCCAGGAACAACAACCAGCCACCACCGGCGCCGCCGCCGCCACCAGCGCGGACACCACCAACAACACGCCGAACAGCGCCCTGCCGCCAGCGGAAGACGCGACCGTCAGCACCACCACGACGCCAGTCGCCACCGTCAAGGTCACCGGCATCCGCCGCGGTATCGAAGCGGCGATCTCGATCAAGAAGAATTCCACGTCGATCGTCGAAGCGATTTCCGCCGAAGACATCGGCAAGCTGCCGGACCAGAGCGTCGCCGATTCGATCGCGCGCCTGCCGGGCGTGTCGGCCCAGCGTGGCCGCAGCTCGGGCAAATCGTCCGACATTTCGGTGCGCGGCCTGGCGCCGAGCTTCAACGGCACCCTGCTGAACGGCCGCGAAATGGCCTCGACCGGCAATGCCCGTTCGCCTGAGTTCGACCTGTTCCCGGCCGAACTGATGGGTTCCGTCGTGATCTATAAAACCCCGGACGCGAGCGTCATCGGCCAGGGCCTGGCCGCGACCATCGACCTGCGCACCGTGCAGCCGCTCGACTTCGGCAAGCGCACCGTGGCTGTCAGCTACAAGAAGAGCCAACTGGGCGTGAAACAGCGCGACGGCCTGCCTGAAGGCGACGGCAAGCGCTACACCCTGTCGTACATCGACCAGTTCGCAAACCGCACCTTCGGCGTGGCGGTCGGCCTGACCCGCTACGACGAACTCGGCGGCGGCCAGTCGAAGTTCAATTCCTGGGGCACCGCCTCGATGGATTACAACGGCGCCAGCGTCACCGTGCCGAACGGCTTCGGCTACGACACCGAACAGAACAACCACAAGCGCGATGGCGCCTTCGCCTCGCTGCAATACCGCCCGAACAAGAACTTCAAGTCGACGGTCGACCTGTTCTACTCGGCTGGCGAAACCGGCCTGAAAAAGACCGGCTTCGAAGGCGGCGTGGCCGGCAACGGCGGCGGCGCCTACGAGCTGCCGCACGTGCTGACGAATGCCACCATCGCCAACGGCGTGGCCACCAGCGGCACCATCACCAACTGGAAGGGCGTGGTCCGCAACCACTATGAAGGCGCGGAAGACGACCTGAAGACCCTGGGCTGGAACAACGAGCTGAAATTCGGCGACTGGACCACGATGGCCGACCTGACCTGGTCGAAAGCCACCAAGCTGGGTTCGCGCTACGAAACCACGGCCGGCACGCTGCCGGGCCAGCAGGACTTCCTGAACTTCAGCGGCTTCACCGGCGCCAACGTCACCCAGGTGAAATACACCCCGGGCCTGAACTACTCGGACCGCAGCCAGGTCAAGCTGACCGACACCATGGGCTGGTCCGGCGGCGCCGCATCGCCGCAGGCAGGCTACCTTGGCCAGCCTTACGTCGAGGACGAAGTCAAGGCCATCCGCCTGTCGGCCAAGAAGGCCATGGAATGGGGCCCGCTGATCGCCACCACCTACGGCTTCAACTTCACCGCGCGCGACAAGGCGCGCAGTGGCCAGGACGGCCGCCTGCTGGTCATCGGCGGCGATCCGAACGGCTTCACCGACGTGCCAGGCAGCGGTGTCGCACCGGCCGGCGCCTCGGGCTTCAACGTCGTCACCTGGGATCCGCGCGGCTCGGTGGGCACCGTGTACCAGCTGGCGCCGAAAGTCGACGCCGACATCCTGAACAAGTTCTGGGACGTCAAGGAACGCATCTCGACCGCCTACCTGATGGGCGACCTCGATGGCCAGGCCTTTGGCCTGAACTACCGCGGTAACGTCGGCGTGCAAGCCATCCACACCGACCAGACCGGCGGCGGCTACCAGATCGACAACGGCCTGTGCACCGGCAACACCATCGAGACCTGCCCGGGCAAGCACGTCTCGGACGGCGACAAGTACTGGGATGTCCTGCCGAGCATGAACCTGTCGTTCGACCTGGGTAACGAGCAGCAGCTGCGCCTGGGCCTGGCCAAGGTCGTCTCGCGCGCCAACCTGGACGACCTGCGTGCCGGCTCGAACGTCACCCTGGGCAACCTGCAGGGCGTGTCGATCCTGACCAGCAGCGGCGGCAATCCGCAACTGAAGCCGTTCCGCGCCAAGGCCTTCGATTTGTCGTACGAGAAGTACTTCGGCAACAAGGGCTATGTCAGCGCCGCGTTCTTCTACAAGAAGCTCGATACCTACATCTTCCGTACCTCGCGCTTCTACGACTTCGCCGACACCATCACGCCAGGCACCTCGCTGCCGCTGACGGGCGAATACGCTGGCTCGACCATCGGCCGCCTGACCGAACCGCTGAATGGCAGCGGCGGCAACATCAAGGGCTACGAACTGGCGGTCAACCTGCCGTTCTCGATGCTGACGCCTTACCTGGACGGCTTCGGCGTGCTGGTGAACCACTCGGACACCAAGAGCAGCATCGAGCTGCCGCGTGAAGGCTTCGCCAACGTGACCGGTAGCTCGGTATCGATCCCGCTGCCTGGCCTGTCGCGCAAGGTGACCAACCTGCGCCTGTACTACGAGAAGAACGGCTTCCAGGTCGCCGCTGCCGCACGCAAGCGTTCGAACTTCCTGGGCCAGGTGTCGGACTACCAGGACAATACCCAGCTGACCTTCATCAAGGGCGAGACCATTGTCGACCTGCAGGCGTCGTATGAAATCCAGAGCGGCTGGCTGAAGGGCACGAGCCTGTTCGTCCAGGCGCAGAACATGAACAATGAACCGTTCCTGGAATTCACCGACGACGAAAACAACCCGACCAACCGTGTCGACTACGGCCGTACCTACCACTTCGGCGCCAGCTACAAGTTCTAAGCCGGCGTAAAAAGCGGTACAGTAACGACCCCTGCCGGGCTCCCGCCTGCCAGGGGTCGTTTTTTCTCCCTAGCGCGAAACACACCATGCACAACGCACCCATCAAGGACATCGTCATCGTCGGCGGCGGCACCGCCGGCTGGATGACGGCAGCAGCACTGGCGACCATCCTGGACGGCCGCTACAACATCCGCCTGGTCGAATCCGACGAGATCGGCATCGTCGGCGTCGGCGAAGCGACCATCCCGATGATCCAGCGCTTCAACCGCGTGCTGGGCATCGACGAGGCCGAGTTCATGCGCGAGACCCAGGGCAGCTTCAAGCTCGGCGTCGAATTCGTGAACTGGGGCCGCAAGGGCGAGCGCTACATGCACGGCTTCGGGCGCCTGGGCCAGGACCTGGCCACGGTGCCCTTCGAGCAGTACTGGCTGAAGATGCGGGCGCTGGGCAAGGCGGCGCCGCTCGAGGAATACTCGATCGCGCGCATGGCGGCGAAGGCCGGCAAGTTCATGCCGGCGCGCTTCGACGTGCCGAATTCGCCGCTGGCCGACATCGCCTATGCCTACCACTTCGACGCCAGCCTGTATGCGCGCTACCTGCGCAAGCTGTCGGAGCAGCGCGGCGTGACGCGCGTCGAGGGCAAGATCGTGCGCGCCACCCAGCGCCCCGGCGACGGCTACATCGACGCGGTGGAGCTGGAGAATGGCACGAGCATTGGCGGCGACTTCTTCATCGACTGCTCGGGCTTCCGCGGCCTGCTGATCGAGCAAACCCTGCAGACCGGCTACGAGGACTGGAGCGGCTGGCTGCCGGCCGACCGCGCGCTGGCCGTGCCTTGCGAATCGGTCAAGTCGATGACGCCGTTCACGCGCGCCACCGCGCACCAGTCGGGCTGGCAGTGGCGCATCCCGCTGCAGCACCGCACCGGCAACGGCCACGTGTACTGCAGCCGCTACATCAGCGACGACGAGGCGGCGGCGACCTTGCTGGCCAACCTGGATGCGCCGGCCCTGGCCGACCCGCGCCTGATCAAGTTCCAGACCGGGATGCGCAAGCAGGCCTGGAACCGCAACGTGGTGGCCATCGGCCTGGCCGGCGGCTTCCTCGAGCCGATCGAATCGACCAGCATCCACCTGATCCAGTCGGCGATCGCGCGCCTGGTCGAGTTCTTCCCGAGCCGCGGCGCGCAGGACGTCGAGCGCGCCGAATTCAACCGCCAGTCGCGCTTCGAGTACGAACGCATCCGCGACTTCATCGTGCTGCACTACCACCTGAACCAGCGCACCGATTCGCCGTACTGGCTGGCCTGCGCCAACATGGCCATTCCCGACACCCTGCGCCAGAAGATGGACTTGTACCGCGCGCGGGGCAAGGTGGTGCGGGTCGATAACGAGCTGTTCTCGGAGGTCGGCTGGATCCAGGTGCTGGAAGGGCAGAACATGCCGGTCGAGGCCTACAATCCGCTGGTCGACGTGCAGTCCGAGGCCGAGATCGCGGACTATCTCGACAGCGTGCGCGGCGTGATCGCCAAGTGCGTGAGCGTGATGCCGAGCCACGAGGAGTACATTGCCCGCCACTGCGCGGCGCCGAAAATGTAGCGTTTCCTGTTTTTCCCGCAGTGCCGCAACAGCCCCGGCGCGTGTCGCAAGGGGCTGTTTCCATTTATAAACGGGTGTTGCAACCCGGCCGTTTTTCAAATAGTGCCCGCCCGTTCCCGTCGAACGAGTAAACTAGCGGTTTAGTATTGTTTTTCGAAAGTCATCCATGTCCGACACCCCCATCCCAACGTTTGCCGACCTGAACCTCCCTGCGCCCATCCAGAAAGCGCTGAAGGACGTCGGCTACGAAGCACCGTCGCCGATCCAGGCCGCCACCATTCCGCTGCTGATGGAAGGCCGCGACGTGCTGGGACAGGCGCAGACCGGTACCGGCAAGACCGCCGCCTTCGCGCTGCCGGTCCTGGCCCGCATCGATACCAAGCAGACCACGCCCCAGGCGCTGGTGCTGGCGCCGACGCGCGAGCTGGCGATCCAGGTTGCCGAAGCCTTCCAGACCTACGCCACGCACATGAAGAACTTCCATGTGCTGCCGATCTACGGCGGCCAGAGCTACGGCCCGCAGCTGCAGGCCCTGCGCCGCGGCGTGCAGGTGATCGTCGGCACCCCGGGCCGCGTGATCGACCACATCGAGAAGGGCTCGCTCGACCTGTCGCAGCTGAAGACCCTGGTGCTGGACGAAGCCGACGAAATGCTGCGCATGGGCTTCATCGACGACGTCGAGCAGATCCTGCAGCAGATCCCGGACGAGCGCCAGATCGCGCTGTTCTCGGCCACCATGCCGCCGGCGATCAAGCGCATCGCCAAGACCTACCTGCGCGACCCGAGCGAAGTGACCGTGGCCGCCAAGACCGGCACCGCCGAGAACATCACCCAGCGCTACTGGCTGGTGGCCGGCATGCAGAAGCTCGACGCGCTGACGCGCATCCTGGAAGCCGAACCGTTCGACGGCATGATCATCTTCGCCCGCACCAAGCTCGGCACCGAAGAGCTGGCAACCAAGCTGCAGGCGCGCGGTTTTGCCGCCACGGCGATCAACGGCGACATGGCGCAGGTGCAGCGCGAGCGTACCATCGAGCAGCTCAAGAACGGCAAGATCGACATCCTGGTCGCCACCGACGTTGCCGCGCGCGGCCTGGACGTCGAGCGCATCAGCCACGTGATCAACTACGACGTGCCGTCGGACCCGGAAAGCTACACCCACCGCATCGGCCGTACCGGCCGCGCGGGCCGCAGCGGCGACGCGATTTTGTTCATCACCCCGCGCGAGCGCGGCCTGCTGAAAGCCATCGAGCGCGCCACGCGCCAGCCGGTGTCGGCGCTGACCCTGCCGACCGTGAAGGCCGTGAACGACGTGCGCATCGCCAAGTTCAAGGACCAGATCACGGCCACGCTGGAAGCGGGCGGCCTGGAGCAGTTCCGCGGCCTGATCGAGGACTACGAGCGCGAGCAGAACGTGCCGGCGGTGGACATCGCCGCCGCCCTGGCCAAGCTCGGCCGCGGCGACGTGCCGCTGCTGATCGAAAAGCCGGACCGCGATCCGAAGCCATCGACCTGGGAAGAGCGCCCGGCGCGCACCGACTTCGTCGAACGCCTGCCGCGCGCACCGCGCGACGCTGGCTGGGAAGAGCGTCCGGCCCGCGCACCGCGCGATGCCGGCTTCAAGAAGGAACGCGTGATGCGCGATCCGGAACCGGGCATGGCGACCTACCGCATCGAAGTCGGCCACGCGAACGGCGTCAAGCCGGGCAACATCGTCGGCGCGATCGCCAACGAAGGCAACATCGAGTCGCGCCACATCGGCCGTATCGAGATCTACGACGACTACACCACGCTCGACTTGCCAAGCGACTTGCCGAAGGACCTGGTGGACCACCTGAAGACCGTGTGGGTCGCCGGCCAGCAGCTGAACATCACGCGCGACGGCGAAGAAGCACCGGCGCCGAAAAAGGCGGGCGGACCGAAGAAGTCGTTCGGCGCCGAACGCCGGATGTCGGAAAAGCCGGCGTTCAAGAAGCCGCGCAAGTCCTGATCGTTGCGGTAATGGCGGCGGCTACGGCAATGTCCGCGGCCGCCGCCACAATGGACTGCGGCCGCGCCGCAGCAGGGTAGGGTGGACGGTTCCCCGTCCCCGCGTTCACGAACGGCGGCTTCCTCGTCCGTCATTCGGGCCAACAAGCGGTGAAATCGTAGGGTGGGCGCCCTGTGCCCACGCGTTACGTGTACGTCCGCGAGTCCGCTGCCGGAATGATTCGCTGCGCATCGTTGCGCTAACGATGTTCTCCTGGATGCTTTGCCATGTGAATCCGACCTGGATGCGTGCCGGGCTGCATCTGCGCATCGTTCCGTGGGCACGGAGCGCCCACCCTACGTTAATGCGCCGTTGCCAACTCCGGCTTGGCTTGCGCAACCGGCGCGCCGTCCTTCACCAGTAGCCACAGCACGCTCGACACGGCCAAACAGCCGCCGCAAATCAGGAACAGGACA
>Ga0265798_10001510_pt1 | contig 36155 bp, 46 predicted proteins | sample P3T30metagenome_FD_192430 | JGI IMG/M metagenome (GOLD analysis project Ga0265798, IMG submission 192430) | Plant litter microbial communities from East Loma Ridge, Irvine, California - P3 T30 | ecosystem: Environmental > Terrestrial > Plant litter > Unclassified | place: USA: California...
CTGCCCCAAGCGCGACCGCATTACTCCGGTCAACATTGCCTGCGACGGTACGAACCTCACGGTGCAGCTCGTGCTGGCTGGCCCGCTCACTAGCGAGCTGAGCGTTGACGTGGTTTTTCAGCTGGAGCGCAATGCCCGCTAGGCTAGTCGTCGAAACCTTCACGAAAGAGGGTAACTCAGACTTAGGAGAAGCCCTGAGCTTCTGCCTCGACAACACCGGCGACGCAGACGCGGAAATCAGCTTCGATGCCAGCGGAGCCTGGGCTCCGCTGCCCTCCAACTCGGCCCGCAACTTCCATTTTATGGGTGACCGCTACTTCGGCAAGCTCTACGTGCGCTTCACGCCCGCCCTGGCTACTGCGGAAGTGCCCCAGAGCCAAAAGGTAACCCTAGTCAAAACCGTCTTTTTCTGCTTGTAAATGTCTGCTCTACAACAATTTGGAAAGGTAAAAGCCGAAGATGTGATAGTGGACAACGCCGGCTTTGAAAATCAACAGGAGCTTGATGACCAGCTCCTAGAAGGTGGTGATGATAGCGACGGTTCCGGCGTGATACGCGGTGGCGACGCCGACCCCAACAACTTCCCCCCGGCTGCCCGGCATCTTCTCTACTAATCTTTTTCGGCTTCTATAATGGCAAGTAATAAGCGCATTAAGCAACGTACCTCTCCCTACGCAATCTGGGAGTCAGTCAATCAAAACACGCCGGGCGGCTTGAAAATCATGCAGGGTGAAATCTGCGTGGTGCTTGCTGATGCGGCTTCGGCGGCGGCGGGCCTCTCCAACATTGTAGCCGACCTGACGCGGCCCAAGCCTGAGCGCCTGGCTAATGCTGGCGAAGTGCTGGGTATCAAAATAGGCGAAGGGTCTATGAGCCGCTGGGACGAGATTCCGCTGAATTTTCACATGCCCACCGTGCGTTTCCTGAATGGTACGGGCCGTATCCTGGGTACGCAACTGAACGGAGCCAGCTATGATTTTAAGCATCCGGGCCTAGCTCTGCGCGCTGTGTTCGCTGGCGTGTACTCGCCGCCCGGCGTGAACGTGCGCCTTTACAGTGGTGACCGCGACCTCAACGGCCAGATTGCCGAAATCGGCCAGGTGCTTGACGATGTGCGCGTGCAGGTGAATTCGGGCCTGGGAACCTACCGCATCAAGGAAGGCCGCGCCTTGGAAAATACCGGCGTGGTACGGCTGCTCGGGCAAGCCGAAATGGCAAACGACCCGAACAGTATTGCGAGCTTCAGCCGGGCGGTTGATAACATGCTGCTGCTACCTGCTAACTCTCGTTACGATGCGGGTAACGGCCTGTTTTCTCGCGTGTTTACGGCTGATGTGACCGACGCTAGGCCCAGCAACGAAGGCGGTGCCAATACGGTGACCGCAGGCCAGGTGGCGACCTACGCCACTTACCCCACCTTCTTTGGAAAAACCGCTGCGGCTATCCCCGCCGGCGGGGCCGACCTCGGGGCCTTCCTTCAGGCCACGTGTACGCCGCTACTGCGCGGCCGTGGCCGCTACGATGCCGGTAAAGTGGCCTACCGTGGCGGCGAGCGCCCGCTACTTGCCTACCCGGCCATGTTTGGCCCGCTGAGCCAAATCCTCGACGAGCTGGGCCTCAATCAACTCGGCTACTCGGGCGCGGCCTTCGCCCCAGCGCGCACGGCCACCCTCAGCAAGCAGGGCAGCTACGCCAACGTGGAATACCTGGCCTACACCACCACTGGTGGCTTTAACGCCGATATCCTTTTCTCCTTCTTACCCTAGCCGGTCGGCTCGCCTAAAAAATGACTAAGTACCAAGGAACTGGCTACGCTAACGGCTTTAATGTCAACGCAGAAAAGCCAATCGACGTGCGCCTGGTGGTGGACACCACCACCGACCGCAACAATCTTGAGTTCACCTATCCGGGTATGCCGGTGTGCGTGCTCGGCCCGGTGCTCGTCGTTGGTGGCCACGATACCTACCCGCAGGCAGTCACTTATCACTGCCTCGTAGATAAGGTGCCCAACTTCTCGGGGCCTACAACTACCGATGCCGACTGGAAGCGTGACCTGGCCAGCTCGGTGCAGGGCACGACCTACAAGGGTGCCTGGGACGCCTCGACCAATACGCCCGACCTGACCGACCCGGCTTTGCTGGCGACACTCGCGGCCGGTGCGTTCTACAAGGTAAGCGTAGCCGGCAACGCCAACCTCAGCTCAATTTCGACCTGGGCGCAGAACGATTCGGCCTTTTGGGATGGGGCGCGCTGGACGCGGTTTGAGAACACCAACCCGCAACCCATTAAGCCGCTGTACGCTGACACGGAAGGCCAATTGTTCCTTGATGACGTGCTGGCCCTTATCCGCTCGAATGCCCTGAAGCAGTGGCAAGCAGGTACGTACCTGGCGGGGGCCTACGTGAAGGATGCCTACGTAGAGAACGGCCGGCGCTACGTCGATACCTGGCAGGCTAACCGCAACATGAACGCGGCCTCGGCGGCCCTGCCCACCGATGCAACGCCCAACCCCGGCTGGGACTTGGTGACTACCACCAACGGCCGCAAGCTGGGCGGTACGGCCACCGGCGACGACACGGTGGGCAAGGCCGCCACCGGCACCTACGCGCCGGCAACGCGCACGCCCAACGTCTACACGAGCCCGGAAGAAATCGACGCTCGCATCCAGCAATACGGCGGTGGCGATAGTACGGTGTTCGGGGGCGACGCGGCCACTTTCCTAACTGCTGACCCCAACGAGGCCCCCCGCAACTAATGGCTAAGAAGCGGCTTCTCCTGCGCGCTGACACGTCGGCCGGCTGGGTACAGCTAAACCCGCCCCTGGCGCTTAATGAATTGGTGTTTGATACTACCGTTCAGGATTTTAAGCGGGGTGATGGGGTGCGGCAGTTCAACCAACTGCCGTACCTCATAGCCCCCAAGGTAGCTACTACTGGCGGCGTGCAGGAATGGCAGCCGGGCATTTTTCTGCCGGGCCTGGTCGTGGTGCTCTACAACTTCTCGCTGTATCAGCTCACCGCCGACAGCTACCCCTTCGACAGCCAAGATATAGAGTCGGAGATAGAGTACGGCCAGTGGACGCCCATTTGCTGCGAAACGACGGGCGGGGCGGTCGATGCTGGCCTGTATCTGCTTGATGAAGCCGGCCGCCGCATCCTAGATGAAAACGGTCAGCCAATAACAGTCGATTAATTAACTAGTTATGCCTAAAATTTCTACGTACGACCCCACCAATATGCCCTCCTGGGGCGATAGGGTGTTAGGGGTTTTTGGCGGTGCTACCGATACGGTGACCCTCGAAACGTTGCGTGCCCTCTTTGGCACCGGCACCAACTTTCTGCCGGTCCCCGTTTACCCCACCGACCCGGCCGCGCCCGCGCTGGGTAAGGATGGTGACGTGCTGCTAGTCACGAGTACGGGCAACCTCTACCGGCGTGCAGCCGGCAGCTACCCCCCGGCCAGCGCGCCGTTCATGAACTTGCAAGGCACGCGGGTAAACGATGCCGCCCTCAGCCCGGATACGAGCTGGAGCAGCGTCAAAATTCAGCGAATGCTTGCCTCGACCCGCAACGCGCACTTGGCGTTCACTGCCGGCGCGCTGACCAAGGTGCTAAGCTGGCGCACGCGCTTTGCGATTGAAACCTTCCTGGTGAATCGTGGCACCAACGAGTTCAGTTTTAGGCTCATAAAGAGTAGCGGTAGCCAAGTGGGTACTTATGCCACGCCCGCCGACGTGAACCTAGCCGTGGCGGCCCTCTCCGATGCCGACGTGTTGGCTGGCTTCGACGTGGAAATCACTTATACCGGCACGGCGCTCACCTGCACGGCCGTTTTTCAAGCAATCGTACTGTAATGGCAAATTGGGGCCTGACACTCTTCCTGGGCACGCGCTGGAGCGTTGTGCGCCCGGATGCCTACTACATTTCCAAAAGCGGCTCCGACCGCTCCGGCGACGGTAGCCCGCGTAAGCCCTTCGCCACCTTCGAAGGTGCCGTGGCCGCAGTCGGTGCAGGGCAAGTATTTGTGTTTAGCAGCGGCACGTATCTGGTTGGCGAAGTAGGCAACATTGCGGCCTATGCCGATGGATTAGTGACGCTCGACGGGGTAGGCCGTAGCTACCTGGCCACAAATGCGCAACTGACAGGCTTTCGTGTTCAGAACTACGTTTCGTTAGGTCAGGGAGGCAAGTTTCTGACTGACTGCTTTGTCAAAAACATTGGTACCTCGGGCGGTTATAACTCGGCTCAGGAGTTTCGCAACTGTGTTTTTGAAGACTGTTTCAAAAACGGCGTGCAGTATGCTATCGGCTCGAAACACATCTTTGACCACGTGACCGTTATCCGGTCTTGCTGGGATTGGGGTGGCGACCTGCGCATTCACCGCAACTGCCACTACGATGTAAGCGTGCCTTCGCTGATAGTAGCCGACGTAGATTATTTCGACTACAACAACGTGCAGTGCCTTATCAATGGCAATGCTACGCTCGCGCAGTTCAAGGCCAGTAACCCTAGCCGGGGCCAAAACTGCATTGCGCTGCCACCGCAGTTCAACGGCAGCGGTAGCAGCAACTACACGTTACAGGCTACTTCGCCACTTCGCAACTTGAGCATTGATGGCAGCTATGTAGGGGCGTACGGGGTAGGCGTTGGGTTTCTCGGCCTTGATGATGCCGAAACCCTGACCAATGCCCGGTGGAACAACGGCACGCAGCAGTTCGAAGCGATTGATGCCGCTCAACCTATGTCGGTGGAGTACCTGACCAAAGACCTCAACCGGGTGTGGGCACTCGAAGCCTCGCAGTTGCTCGGGACGGAGGACAACGTAGACAAGCAAACGATTGATGCCACACTTAGCTATGAAAATGTGGCTGGGGTAGCTACTGATACGCCTTCCGGCAGCATTTTGGCCGGCGCGGGCTACTGGGTATCTGGCTATGATTCGGTGTCTTACGATGGGCGGCAGTACCCGGCCGATAACTTTTTCTATGCCAACGGTGCCGTGAGTACTTACGACGTGGTGGGTACGGGTAAAGTGGTGCGCCTGACGGAGATTCCAAACATCCGGTTGATGGAACTGAAGTATAGTAGCACGAGCCAGGGCGATTGTGATTCGCGCAACTACAAGCTATTCGCGGTGAACCGCAAGCCGACCTACAATATCGCTGGTGGCCGCAGTAACGGTGATGCCACGTTTGACGTGGCCAGCGAGCAGCCCGTAGTGGCGCGCTGGCTGAAAGTGCGCGTGACTATCCTTCCTAACTCAGTCGGCTAATGGGCGCGGGATTCAACGGGCTAACCTTCCAATTCAAGGAGCCCCAGCCGACCACGCCAGGCCGGGTTGCAGGATTTAGCGGCCTCTTTTTCACCATTGTACCCAAAACACTTACGGTGCAGGTGCTGAAGTTAGTAGGTAAAGCCTTTGAGCCAGTGCGTGATATGTCTTTTGATATCAAGCTCGAAAGTGTAACGGAACGCATTACTACCAACGCGGCAGGAAAGGCTAGCATTGACTTCCCGGACCCCTACATCGAAGTGTGGCCAGTAGCCGGCAGCGCGCCCGGTGGCTACCGATACGATACGGTTACACCCATTAAAACGCTAGCTAGGAACACCCTGACTATTACCCTGATACCTGATAGCCTAGAGCGCTACTACACATCCTGGGAAATACTGTAAATGCCTATCCTATGTCAAAATCTTACTTACACCTGGGCGGGGCATTCCCAATCGGGATTCGCAATAACAACCCCGGCAACCTAGCTAAAACCAAACACCCGTATCCGGGCGTGACCACACGCACACCGATAGGTCGCGGCCCTAGCTTCCTGGCATTTGTGGATATGGCCCACGGTATGCTAGCGGCTATCTCGCTGATAGTAAACTACGTGGATGGCGGGCTGAATACCATAACAAAAATATCAGCCCGCTACCTGGAAAAAGGTACTACGGCCACGGCCCGCGCCCTGTGGATTGCTCAGGTTGCCCGCTACGCTGAGCTGAAGCCCAACCAGCTACTTAACCCGGATAACCCGGCGATGCTGCGCCAGCTCGTGCTGGCTATCGTGATGAAGGAAACGGGGCTGAAGTTCACCCGCAACGGAATTACGGCCACCATTACGCAGCAGGACTACAACGACGCACTAGCTCTAGTCGCTAATAACTAACGTTTTATGGCTACGCCTGTCATCCCTGCCCGTCCTGGCTTTCATGGCCTCCTGAGCTATCCCCTGAACGGCCAGCGTCAAAAAGTTGGCCCTTACCTCGACATGGGTGACCCGGCCAAAGCCTGGCGCAAGGCACTCGACGTGCAGTATCAGCACGACAACCGGGAACTGACCCTTGAGGTGTTGCCGGTGAAAAGCTCCAAGGTAAAAGCCGTGCAAACCATTGTCTTAAAAGATTATATCACTGGCCTAGCTGGCTTAGATGCCAGCGCGGCCCCGTCCCACCCTGACGCAATGCAGCCCTCATTTCACCCCACTTCGGAGCCTGCCGCCGCGCAGATGCAAATCATGCGCCCGCAGCCAGTGGCGCAGGAGCCCCCGGCCAATATGGACCACATGGGCCAGTATATGTTCCGAACGCAGGAACAGCGCGTGCTTGATGCGCGCAACGAGCTGTGGAACGCGCAGCAGCAGTTGCGTGCCTCCGAAAGCGAAAGGGCTGCTCTTCAGGAAAAACTGAATAAGAGCGACCTCGACCTCAAGTATAAGGAACGCGAGTACAAGCACGACCTGGAAGACAAGGTGCGCGCAATCCGGGCCGAATACGAAGGCCGCGAGCCTAAGCCCTCGGGCCTGGCTGGCTTGTCGGAAGTGCTCACCAACCCTACGCACCCGCTGGCCGGCCTGCTGGGCATGGTGGCCACCAAGTTTCTAGGCGGTATGCCTGGCGCGCCCGACGCGCCCGCCGCCGGCGGCCCGCAGCTCACCGGCACCTACTCGCCCGTCACACTCGAAGCCCTGGATGCTATTGGCGCGCTGCTGCCCAGCGACGAAGTGGCCGTGAAGCTGTACACCTCGCTGGCTAAGATTATGCCCCGCGAAGATGGACTGCTGCAACTGCAAATAATGGCCGGCCACTCGCCTACGGTCACTCAATAATCTTCTCTCTTTCTTTTCATAGTTCCTTAAAAAACAAGAACATGGCTGTTAAAGCTCTACCCGTAAACATTCCCGCCGCTTCCGACATGGAATGCACCCGCAAGCAGGTAGCCCTGGCTGCTATCGCCCACCTCAACGTGGAAAGCCTCACCACCATTGCCACGGCTGCCGGCAAGCCCGGCGCGGATGCCAAGCTGAAGACTTTCAAGTCGTTGCTTCTCTCAATCTAATACCCTTTAAAATCAAGTAATTATGGCTGGCATACCTGGCGTAAATGTCGCTTTACCGGCAAAAGCCACGCAAACCGTAGCCGCTGGCCTCGTGCGCGGCACCTCAGCCGTAGCCACCAGCCTTGTTACGAGCGGTTTCTTCATTGCGGCCGTTACGGCGGCTTATATCCTGATTCGCAAGCTGATAACGGGTTACCGTAAAAGCCACCTACTCAACCAGGTCGGCCAATCCTCAGCTGACGGTTTGGCAATCGGCTACGCGCAGCGCCTCTACACGGCGATGGTTAGTGGTTACGGTTGGTGGAACGCCTACCTGGGCGACGGTACCGACGAGGATGCGGTCTATCAAGTAGCCCGCGAAATGCACGCCAATAAGGTCACGTTCAGCCTAGTTAGCGCCAAGTTCAAAGTGATATACAATGAGGACCTACTTGACCTCTTGAGCGCCGAACTCGGTACCGACGAGCTAGCCAAGTTCAACCGGGCGATGCAAACCGGCCTCGCAGGCTTGCCGGGCCTGGGTGCCCTAGAGCCGGCCCCCGACTACTTGCTGTACACGCTGGCCCCTACGATGGTGTACGACGAGCAATTACAGGTTGTCGGCCCGATACCCGCCAACATGGCCCTGGGTGAGCACGTGGCCACCTACATAGCCCCCGATGGGCGCGTGTGGCACGGCTACCCCTACAAGCATTTAACGCGGTTCGTGCCGGCTGAAGCCGTTGACCGCCAACTAATCTAACCTCTTTTCTGCAAAGTACTTATGAAGCGTTCCCGAAACCGCACCCTCGGAGCCCCGGCGATTGAAAACGGCAAATTCATGGGCGTGCCCACGCCCTTTCTGCTGGCTGGCCTAGCGGCAGCGGCCGGCCTGGCGTTGCTCAACAGTGGCGATGGCTCAGCGCAGGAGCCCAACGTTGACACCGGCAGCAGCACGCCCACCACCAGCAGCAGCACGCCCACCAAAACAAGCCCCTCGACGACTACCAAGCCCTCGACCGGCGTTAGCCCGCCGCAGGTGAAGCCCTACCGCCGGCCGCTGAAGCTCAAGGCTGCACCGCAGCTTCTCGTATTCGTCAACAGCTTCGGCGGCGAAGGCATTTTTGACCGGCTGCGCAACACGGCTACTATCCTCGACGGGAACGGCCTCGACCGGATTCTAACGCTCGACAACAACGAGTTTGCCGGCTGGGCCACCGGGGAGGAATGGATTGCGCAGGACACGCTGCAAACCTATACCAAGGTGTACTACGAAGTTGGCAAAATCGGCTACAACTACTGGATTCAGAAGTCCCAAACTTCGCAGGTACACGCCCCGGCCGCTCAGTTTAGCCTGGCTACGGCCTACGGTTTCAAGTGGATGAGTTCGGACCACGAATCGACGATTCGTCAATTCTACTTCGACCACTACACGCTGTAATGAATCTGCGCATGCTGCCCTGGGGCAAAGTTGCCCTGGGGGCGGCTGCCCTGCTACTCATGGCCACCCCAACCCAATTTCCCGACCGCTGGGCCAAGGCTCGACTGCTGCACCCGAAGGTGCAAGCACGTTTCCTAGCCCTGCTGAAAGCCATTGAGGCGCGCGGCTACCGCGTTATCCTCACCAGCTCATACCGCGCCGGCGGTACCGACCCGCACGCCTACGGCCTGGCGCTCGACATGAACATCATCCACGTGGCCACCGGTCGGCACTACGGAATGCACGTGGGCATTACTGCCAAAGAAGCCTGGGAAGCCACCGGCGTTCCCACGCTTATCCGCTCGCTGGGCTTTCGCTGGGGCGGCGATTTTGTGACGCCTTGGCGTGACCTCAGCGGCAACCTACACGCCGGCTACGACCCGGTACACATCGACGACTGCAAGCGCAACCCCACGGCCAAGCTCGCCGCCCGCGCTGCCAACCTCACCGACCGGCGCAAAGTGACCCTGTTTGCCTAATCCTCTTACTAGTTTTCTCAGTATCTAAATGGCTAATTTCCACGTTGCTTACCCCATTGTACACGCCAACGAAGGCGGCTACGTCAATATCAGTTCGGACAAGGGCGGCGAAACCTACGGCGGCATTTCGCGGGTATGGCACCCGCAATGGCCGGGCTGGGTGCTTATCGATGCCTGGAAGGCTATCCACGGCGTGCCCAAGCGGTATAAGTACATTGAAATGCCGGGCCTAGTCGAAGAAGTGGTGGCGTTCTACCGCGTGCGCTGGGATGACATTATGGGCGACAAACTGCGCAGCCAGGCCGTAGCTAACCAGCTCTACGACTTCGCCACCGGCACCGGCAAGGCCGTGAAGATTGCGCAGAACGTGTTGGTAGAAATGGGCTTTAAGCTCACGCCCGATAATGCCTTTGGCCCCAAAACGCTCGCGGCCGTGAATGCGGCTGACTCAGCGGAGTTTTTTACCCGCCTCAAAGCCGCCCGGATTGCCTACTACCACTACTTGGTGCAGCAAGATGCTACCCAGCAGGTACACCTGACCGGCTGGCTAGTTCGGGCCAATCGGTTTCTCTACGAGGAAAAAAAAACGTCGTTGCCCTCGCGGTAGGCGGCTTAGGACTGTACTGGCTCTATAAAAATCAACATAAACTTCTTTCTGCAAAACGCGATGTTTAAGATACTTACCCTTTTGCTGCCGCTCCTGAAACGAGTGCTGCACACCAATAAATTTACCTCTATCGGGGCGCTAATCGCCCTAGGGGCCGTGGTGTTGCTGAAGCTGCACGACATTAGCGCGGAGAACTTTATCGCCGTGCTGGGCCTGGCCGTGACCGTTATCGGCTTCGCCAGCAAGGACGGGATTCGTGCCGATGCCCCGGTGGCCCCGGAGAACATTACGCCCGGCCCCGACGTGCCGCCGTGCGGCCCTGGGCTGCTGGGCGTGTTGCTGCTGGGCCTAGCGCTGGCCACGAGTGGCTGCGCGAGCCAGCTCCCGCACCCGCCCGCCCTCGATACGGTGGCCCCGCGCTCGTTGATGGCCAGCTCGCCGGCGACGGAAGCCGCAGCGGCCCCGGATAGCCTGCACGTGCCGCCCTACTTGGCAGCGCCCCCCAAAGACCTCACCAAGCGCCAGGTGCGCCAGTTTCGCCGGGCGCAGCGCCGGGCACTCATTGAGGCTTCGCGCACGAGCCCGGCCAAGGTGAAGCTGGGTAGCGGTTCGGCATACAACGCCGCTCCTGATGGCACCGCCGTAGCCCTGCACAAGCCTGCCAGCTCGGTAGCCGTTGGCCCGGAGGCCCACCCCACCGATAACCGCAACGTGGGCCGCAACGCCAACGGTGGGGTAAGCGCTGGCCACAACGCCGCGCCGGCCACCGGTGCCTCGGTGCCCCCGAAGCCGGGCCTACTGGCGCGGAGCTGGGCCGCCGTGAAGCAGTACGGCCTAATTGCGTTGGTACTGGCATTTTTCGCGGGCCTGCTTTGGGTGCGCTTCGGTCCCGTTGGCTCAAGCGTGCGCGCTGCTAGCCGGCTAGCTTCGAAGCTGTGAAGCTGCACCCGCTCGCCCTGGGCGCGGCCGGCCTTACGGCGGGCTGGCTCTACTTCCACCGGCAGCCCGCCCGGCAGGTGCCCCCGGACCCGCGCAGTATCGTTTCGCCGGCCGATGGCCGCGTGATTCACATAGAGCGCTGCACCAACCCGGAGCTGGCGTTTTTTAAGCGCGACGTGCTCAACGTGCTCACCCCGTTCGGTATCAAGCCGCCTTACAAGGTCGTGGTGATTGAGCTTACGCTAACCGATGTGCACGTGCAGCGCGCCCCGGTGGCCGGCCACGTGCTCGCGCAGCAGTACTACCCCGGCCGCCACGACAACGCGGTGTACGGTGCCGACACGGTACACTTGGCTAACAGCAACGAGAAGCTGCTCACGGTTATCGGTGGCGGCGTGGCCACGGTGGGCGTGGTGCAGGTGGCCGGCATGTTGGCCCGGCGCATTATCCCCTACGTGGCCACTGGCGCGGTACTGGCCAAGGGCGATGCCCTGGGCATGATAACCTTCGGCTCGCAAGTGGTGCTGCTGCTGCCCGACCAGGCCGCGCTGCACGTGGAGGTAGGCTCACGAGTAGTGGATGGCGCTAGCGTGGTGGCCACGATGCCAGCACCTTATTTGCCCGCTGCCATGCCCTTCGCCAGCCTACATACCTACGATTAGTCTTATCTTTCGCACAGATGAACAAAACAGTAATTTTCATAGGCGCTCTCACCGCCTTGTTTGTTTATAGTCAGGCTTCGGCCAGCCCTACCGCGCCCACCCGCGCCACCGGCGGCCCTGTGTTCCCCGCAGCCAATCCTGGCGCCAGCTCGTCAATCCCGGCCGGCGAAGTAGTTTACGTGTCTAACGATGGCGTAAAGTACTGGCACTATTTAGATTCCAACGGTTTCGACCACTACATTATCGGCTTGAACGACGTGGCTTTTATCACAGATTACGCGAGCCGCACCATGAATCGGCGCACTGGAGCCCTGAGCGAAAGCGACACGGACCACCGCCCCACCCTCACCCCGCTCGCTGTGAATATTAGTCTGAACGGCCTTCAAACGCTAGGATAAGAAAGGAGCAAAAAGGGAGTAACAAGGACAAAACCACTTTTCCGGGTAGGTTTTTTTATCCTCGTTTTCACCCTTTTTTCTCTTTTCTAATGTCACTCAACATTGACGCAAAGTCCACCTTAATCGGTGGCGCTGCCGCCCTTGCTCTCGCGAGCGTATTCGGCGGCTCGACCAAAAAAACCACGGCCCCCCTGAGCGGCCTCGCCGGCACCAAGAGCCGCAAAAAATCTACCTCGACCAAGAAGGCCAGCACGGCTAAGAAGGCCGGCACTAGCACGAAGAAGCGCACGACTAAGCGCAAGTAGTGCTGTGCTCAGTCAGGTACAAACCATTTTCCTAGAGCAAGTCGGCTTTGCCCTGACTGAAGCTAAGCCCCTAACCCGGCCCGTTCTCGAAAGGATGGGCCGGGATTTGGGCATTAATGACAAGTCGGTAGTCAAAGAACTTACTGAGCTTGCCCTAGTGCGCCAGGCCCGCATTCACGCGGATTACCTGTGGTACGGCGAACAGCCCTGGGAGGTATTTCAGCGCATTGTGGCGCTGTACGAGCACCAACCCAACCTGAGCCTGCGTACGTCCGAATCGGTGATGTTGCAGCAGTACAGCACGGCTAGCCCGCTGGCCTGGCTAGCCGGCTGGTTCGCGTTCGCCCAAAAGACGAGCGGCCCCGCCCGTAAGCAAAACCTCAGCTTTTTTGAGCCCAGCGCCGGCAACGGGATGCTCACCATTGCCGCGCCCAAGCTGGCCGTGGGCGTGGTCAACGAAATCGACTCGCGCCGGCGCACCAACCTGCACGAGTTGGGCTACGGCCGCGTGCTCAGCCAGGATGCTACCCTGCCGTTTGAGCACCTGGGGCTATTCGATGCTGTGCTCACCAACCCCCCCTTCGGTTCTATCGACCCGATTGTGGTTGATGGCTACAAAATTTCTTCCCTGGAGCACGCGATGGCGTGGAACGCCCTGCTGCACATGAAGGATGGCGGCCGGGCGGGTATCATAATCGGCGGGCATACCGAATGGGACGAGCTAGGCCGCATTCAGGCCGGCAAGAACCGCATTTTCTTCAACCTGCTGCACAAGCATTACCACGTGATAGACACTATCAACGTGGACGGTAAAAAGCTGTATTCCAGAATGGGAACGGGCTTTAACATCCGGCTTATTCTGATAGCAGGCCGCAAAACTACCCCCGAAGGATTTTCCCCCCTGCGCGACGTGCAGCGCGACGTGGTGGCCCACTCCTTCGAAGACCTCTTTGACCGGGTGCAGCGCGCCGTGGACGTGGCCGCCGGGCAAGCCCGCCCCGCCTCGATGCCGGCACCCCCAACCGAAACCGCCGCCATGAAATTACTAGTCCTCGAAGCCGAAGCCCTGGGGCTAGAGCTAGAATTGTTAAACCTCGACGAGCTGGGCCTCGGGATGCCCTACATGCCCGCCTCGAATGCGTGCGTTACGCTGCATACCGACGTGCCCGACGCGATGGGCGCGGAAACGCACGATATACTAGCCCGCGTGCGCCTGGCCGTGGGCGGCGACCTCGATGTGTTTGTGGCCGACCGGCTGGGTTACTCCAGTGCCAAAGAACTATGCACCGCCCTGAGCGCGGAACAGACCGATGCCGTAGCCCTAGCCATTTTCAATATAGAAGCGCGGCATGAAGGGATGATTGTCGGGGACCAAACCGGCATTGGCAAAGGACGTATCGCAGCTGCTCTTATCCGGTACGGCGTGGTGCAGGGCTACCAACCCGTATTCCTGACGGAGAAGCCGAACCTGTTTTCGGACCTCTACCGCGACCTGGTAGCCATTGGTAGCGGCAACCTACGCCCGCTTATCATCAACTCGAAAGAGGACAAAACGAGCGTAAAAGATGCTGATGGTAAAGTGGTTTACACCGCCCCGGAGGATAGCCGCTTGAAGTCAATTCTGAAAAGCCGCAAGGTGCCCGGCGAGTACGAGTTCGTGATGGGTACCTACTCGCAACTCAACTCGGGTGCCGGCAGCGACAAGCAGGCGTTTATCCGGGCCGTAGCCGCCGACACGGTGCTAGTCCTGGACGAAGCCCACAACACGAGCGGTAATAGCAACGTGGGCATATACATGCAGGGCGTAGCACGTGGCGCGGCCGGCGTACTGTTCCTGAGTGCCACCTTCGCCAAGCGCCCGGACAACATGCCGATTTACGCGGCTGCTACCGCGATGCGCGAAACGGGCCTGCCCGATGAGGACTTGATTGGCGCAATCGCCGGCGGCGGCGTGGCCTTGCAGGAGGTTATCAGCTCGCAGCTCGTAGCCGAAGGCCAGATGATACGCCGCGAGCGCCACCTCGCCAATATGGAGGTGAACTACCTGGTGCTCGACGACAAAGAGGAAGAACACCGGGCGGTGGCCGACAACCTAACGAGCCTGATGCGCGGCATTGGCGAATTTCAGAAGCAGCACCTAGAGCCCGCTGTCGCGGCGATGGATAAGGAGCTGGCTGAGCAGGGTAAGCAGGCCGGCCAGCGGCAAGGCACCAAGAACGCCGGCGTGGACAACTCGCCCTATTTCAGCAAGATTTTTCAGGTTGTCAATCAGATGCTTTTCGCCGTTAAGGCTGAGGCAGTAGCCGACCGGGCAATCCTACGACTGAAGCAGGGCCTGAAGCCTGTAATCGCGTTTTCTAGCACGATGGGCAGCTTTTTGGATGACCTCACCAACGACAACGGCACCGCCGTAGGCCCCGGCGACGTGATTCCGATTGACTTCAACACCGTGATGCGGCGCGGCTTGGAAGGCGTGATGCGCTACACCGTAACCGACCTCGAAGGCAAAAAGACCAAGGCAACGTTTGGTTACGGCGACCTCAACAACGGGGCACAGGCGGCTTACGACGAGCTGCACGAGCTAATCCGCAAGACCACGGCCGGTATCTCGCTCTCGCCTATCGACATCATTGTAACCCGGCTGCGTCAGGCGGGCTACACCACGGCCGAAGTGACCGGGCGTAAGCTAGAGGTTGTGATTGGCCGGGATGGCAAGAAGGGCACCATTCAGGCTCGCAAGAAGGAAAATACGGCCGACGCGTTCCGTAAATTCAATGATAATGAGGTTGACGTACTGCTGATTAACCAATCGGGCAGTACCGGCGCCAGCGCGCACGCAGTGCCAACCAAGAAGGTGCCCGCAAGCCAGGTGAAGCAGCGGGTAATGATAGTGTTGCAGGCGGAGCTGGACATTAACACGGAGGTGCAAAAGCGCGGCCGGATTAACCGCACCGGCCAGTTGGAGCACTTGCCCCCCGTTTACGATTACGTGTCGTCGGCTATCCCAGCCGAAAAGCGGCTGAACATGATGCTGCGCAAAAAGCTGAAATCGCTCGATGCCAACACAAGTTCTAACCAAAAGAACAGCAGCAACTTGCTGGCCGGTGAGGACTTCCTAAACAAGTACGGCGACCAGGTAGTAACTGAATACCTGCACGAAAACCCGGAGCTTATTACCGCCCTGGGGCTCGACAAGGCCGGCCGTGGTGAAGACCCGGACAGCGACCCCACCGGCCGCAGCTACGAAGCCCACAAGGTTTCGGGCCGTGTCGCGGTGATGCCTACGGCGGTGCAGCAGCAGTTCTACGATGAGATTAGCCAGCGCTACAATGACCTCGTAACCTACCTGCGCGAAGCGGATGAGTACGACCTTGAGCTAGAAGCACAGGACTTGCAAGCCAAGACCTTAGATAGTGCTATTCTCTCGGTAGGGCAAGGTGGGCGCTCAGCGTTCGGCGGCGATGTGCTGCTAGAAAAGGTGGAAATGAACGCCTTGAAAAAGCCGCTCACGGCCGAAGAACTGCACAACGAGCTAGCCGCTAGCTTAGGTGGCCGCCAGCACAACGAAGTAAGTAGCGAACTGCACGGCCAGCTACGCGCCGGGATGCAGGCGCGCCTGGCGGTGGCTGAAGCCAAAATAGCGGCCTGGGTGCAGAAGGCTATTCAAGAGGCCAAAGGCGTGCCTGACGAGCGCGACGAGGTGCTGAAAATTGAGGCGATGGGTAAGGAAAAGCTCAGCATGGCCAAGAAGCGCGTGCAGACTGAGTACGAGTTTCTAGATTCCTTCCTGTTCACCTCGACTTACCAGGGCACGCCGTTTCGTATCGGTTACGACGTGGTAGTGCCCACCGGGCCGGGCACAACGGTAGCTGGGGTGTTTCTCGGGTTTGCGGTCAACCTGAGCCACAAAGACCCCTGGGTGCCCTCGAAAATCAAGCTGCGCATAGCGGTGCCTACCTCGCTGAAGCGGCTTAACATCCCGCTCTCGATGCCGCAGGCGTTCGGGATTAAGGCAACCAACCAAACCCTCACGGTTACCCGCTGGGCAGAGCTAGTTAAGAACCGGCAGACCGACCGCACCACCGGCTACATTGTGACCGGCAACTTGCTCAAGGGCCTGGCTGAAAACCCCGGCCGCTTAATTAGCTACACCACCAGCGACGGGGAGGTGAAGAAGGGTATCCTGAAGCCGGACGGGTGGGACCCGGCAAAGGAGCTGGGCGCAAAGCCGGTGATGGTGCCCATTTCGTCGGCCTCAAAAACCCTGCTGGCCCTGCCGGTGGGCAAGATGCTCACAACGAACGTGGGCCTGACCTTCAACCGGCAGTGGGATGGTTTTGTGGTGCTCGTGCCAGGCTCTAAGAAAGCCGGTGGCGACCTGTTTCTAGACCGCAACCTTTTTGGATTGGTTGAAGGGCAACGCTTTGAGAAAGTGGCCGATAAGATGCGCGCCAAGCTCTCCGAAGAAAATCTAGGTGCCTTCCTGCAAGTGCTCAGCATGGGGCACGGTGCAACGCTGGCCGTGAGCCGGGAGGAAGGCGAAAAGGTGCGTGCTGATAAGTCGGACGACAAGGGCAAAGCTAAGCTGCCCACGTTGCCGGCCACGACCGGCAAAGCGAACCTGAAAAGCTCCCGCGAACGGGAACTACTCGAATTAGAAGCGGAGGCCCTGCTACTTGAATTAGAGCTACTTGAGCTTGAAATGTCCCTTTAAATAATTCTTTTCATGAAACACCTCTACCGCCGGGCCTGGCTGCTGCTGGCCGTGGTGCAGCTCACGTGCTGCACCACGGCTACCCACACCGCCCAAGCCCCCCCACCCGCCCGCCGTGGGTACCACAAGGCGCAGCGCCAGCATGCCCGCGAGCGCAATCACACCTCACCCTCTCACCTGCCCTGGAATTAATGCCACTATCTACCTCCAACTACTTCGACCAGGTTAAAAAGGTCAAGTTTGACACCCTGCCGGTGGCGCTGCAAAAGTCGCACGACTTGGTTAAAAAGGTCGGCCTCGGCTCGGATGCCTGGACCAACTATCACGGCTCGACGCAGATTAAGAGCATGGTTGATTCCTACTTCGGCCTTATGGATAAGGTGCTCGACAAGCACCCGGAATGGCACGTAGCAGCTGCGAAACCCGCTCCTGCACCGAAAGCCGCCAAGGCCGCGAAACCCGCTCCTGCACCGAAAGCCGCCAAGGCCGCGAAACCCGCTCCTGCACCGAAAGCCGCCAAGGCCGCGAAACCCGCTCCTGCACCGAAAGCCGCCAAGACTCCAAAGGCCCCCAAAGCTCTTAAAGCGAAGCCTACGCCTCTCGACTACTTTAATGCCAAGGGAAAGCCCGTCACGGACTTAACAGGTAAGATTGACCCTGAAAAGCTGTACTACCTGCAACCCGATGGTAGCTACGAGCAAGGAGGCGACCGGCGTAGTCCGGGCTGGGTGAAACCGCCCAAGGCTAAGGCCCCGAAAAAAGTAAAGCCGGCCGATACCCGCGACGAAGTGCCGCACCTCGATGGCGATGTGGTATTCATGCAGAAGTTCCTGAAGTTGGTGGACAAGCCCGCCACTCTCGACCAGGTAAAGGCCCTGCACCGCGCCCTAGAAAAGTCCGTGACCAAGCAGCTCGTGCGCAGCAAGAGCCGGCACGCCGACGACCTGGGCGAAATTGCGCGCCTCGTGGCCACGACCTACGAGCGGATGAGCGATGCCGGCATTGGCTCGGTGGATAAGCTCGAATTTGATAGCCCCGTTGTCGGCCGTGCGCGCACGGTAGTTGCCGGCGTGCGCGTGGCCACCGCCACTATATTGCTCAGCTCGTTCATCAACATGCAAGGCACGGTGCCCACCGAACGGTCGGTAGAACTGCTGAAGAAGAAGCTGCAAAACGAGTACGCCGAACACCCTGCCGGCGATTTTGCGCTCGCTATCGGTGCCGCTGAGGCAGTGCTAAGCGATTGGAAGCCCGGCAAGACGGTGCGTATCACGAAGCAGCAACTTTCGGGCCTCTCGGGGCTCGGCTGCCCGGATAGCCCCGGTAAGCCCTGCGGGTGCGGGCCAAAAAAAGCACGGCGCTAGCTGGCGCGCCGGAAATAGAAACGAGCTTTTATAACCCCTACGAAAATCCTGCGCAGTTCCAAGCTGTGGATGTGCAAGGCGTAGCCTCAAATTATGCACCCTACTTCGGGGGCGACGTGGCCCCGGTCCCGGAGCAAGCCGCAGTGGCGGCCTCGATGCCAGGTGGGTTTACCCAAATTGGCGTGCGTGACACTAGCCGCCCGGTCGGCCCCAAAGTGCGCCTACCCGGCGAGCTGGGCAAGTTCGTGGGCGGGGAAATTGAGCGCCACGAGTACGCATTGGCCTTGCGTGGCGACAAAGGGGCCGGTAAGTCCCGGTTTCAGTACCAGCTTCTCAATCTGTTCGCGGCCCTGGGCTTCAATTGCGGGCTATTCACGCTCGAAATTGATAAGAACAGCGGCGTAATTGAGAAGTACCGTGACCGCTACATAGCGCCCGCCAACCGCGCCCGCGTGCAGGCCACTAGCGCTTGCGATGGTATCAAGTCCATTCGGGAAGCGGCGAAAGTATTCGACGTGATAGCCGTGGATAGCTGGGGCAAAATCCCCAACGTGGCCGCGACTGATTTTGACAAGCTGCGCAAGGACTTCCCGGCTACCATGTTCATTGTGATTTTCCAAAGCACGTCGGGCGGCACCGCGCGCGGCGGCCCTTCGGTGGAATACGATGCTTCGGCCGTGTGCCAGGTGAACCTGCCCGGCGTAGCAGTTTTTGAGAAAAACCGCTACGCGGATGGGGCCGCCGATGAATTTCAGTGGGATGTAAACACCCAAAAGCTAATTGGCCCCGCTGGGGCATAGGAAACCCGATTTTAACCACACTATACCACTTCAGTATAGTGTGGTTAAAATCACTAATTACTAATCGCTTACCTAATCTTTTTTTCTGCAAACAACATGAACAAGAACCTACTCCTGATTGGTGCTGCTGCCGTGGCTTACGCCTTGCTACGCCCTAAAAACACCCCCCTGCTGGCCAGCACTGGCGGCGGTGGCACGGTGGCCACCGGCGCGGCTAGCTACGTGCCCACCACTGGCACCACCACTACGGCCCCCGGCTGGGCCGGTACCGTGAGCAACGTAGTGGGCGCGGCGGGTACGGCCGTGAGTATCATCAAAACCGGCAGCTCGGTATGGGATGACCTCAGGAACGCGCTGCACATGGCCCCGGTCAAGGCCCCAGTCACGGCCGACGTGACGGCCGACCAATCGGCCGGTATTTGGGCCGGCCTCAAAACCGAAATCTCTTAATTCATAAATCTTTAGTTGCAATGAATGAAAGAGAACGAAACGGGCGGGGCGTGGGTAATGCTGCTGGCAGTGCTCACGGTCCTCGGGAAATGGAAGATGTTTCAGTCCTGGGGGGACAAGTTGAGCGACTTAGCTTTTCGCTCGGTGGAGAAGTGGCTCACCGAACGGCCCAAGCGTCAACTGCTGCGTCGGCTGCCGGACGACGAAATCAACCAGGTACTCCTGCACGAAGCGGAAGAAGTGGAAACGCTGATTTTGATTCTGAAGGCGCAGCACAACGCCGACCGGGTTACGCTTATCGAATTCGAGTGGCCGAAGGACGTGAGCCAGCCAGCGCTGGCCACGTGCCTGCACGAGCAGCGCGAACCACGAGTATCAGCTATCCGGCAGCAATATCAAAAGCGTCCTTTGGAGGCGGCGATACAGGCGTGGGTGCAGGAAATATTTGGCTCGCCCTCGCGGTGCTGCTATATACCGGATACAGCTCGGCTAGAGAATACTACCGTACGCTCGCAGCTATTACGATTCGGCGTGCGCTCAGCCTATTATCTGGCCCTGCCCGACAGTTCCGGGCGCTGTGGGGCCTTGCTCACTATGAGCTGGGCTACGCCTACCCCGGTCAGCGCAGCCGACCAAGCCGCTTTGCAAAATACGGGGAGAATCTTGGCGGCTTTGCAGCGCACTTTATGGGCGTGCCAGCCCGCCCCCGCCCCCGTACCCGCGTAGCTGGCCACTGGCTGCCGGCGCTGCTGCTGGGCCTCGCCCTGCTGGGTTTTCTCCATTTCTCCATTTAACTTACTATGGCTGACGTTACTACCCCCGCAAAATCCTCTAAAATGCTGCTGTACCTAGCCCTGGCGGGCGCGGGTGCCTACTTCGCGTTCAACAAGAGCAGCACGGCCCCGGAGTCCGATTCTTGGCTCAACACCACCACCGACACGACGGGCAAGCCCTCGACCGCGCCCAACGCGGCCCTGGCTGATTTGCTAGCTGGCGCGCCGGCCAGCGCGCCGGCTACCGCGCCGGCCACCGCGCCGGCCATGTCCTCGCTCCCCTCGTGGCTGAACAGCATGTTGCCCGGCATGTCGGTTTCGTCCCCGGCCACGTCCTCGATACGGCCGGGCTATCCGCTCGACAACGACGACGATATCCGTTTCTCCACGGCTGCCCTCTTGGCCCTTTCTAACGAGCCTGGCCGCCTGTTTACTCGGGAGTACGGCGACGGTTCGCGCAACATCCGCGTGAGCATGGCGCGGGTGATTGGGCAGCAGTACCACATCTACGCCGACGACCTGGACGCTGTGCTACCCTTCCGCTTCAACCAAGGCGGGTTCAGCTCGTGGGATGACATGTACCGCTCGTTCACCAACGACCCCGCCAGCCTCGCCCCCGTCCTGGCTGCCTACAACCGGCAGGGCGGCACCATTTCGCCCCGTTGGTAGGTGGGATATTACTCATTTTGGTTATTTGAGCACTTTGTAAAATTTGGCAAAAGGGCCTATTTGGAGGATTTAAGCCATTTAGCCAAATTTTGCAAATGGTTCATATGAACAATTTGAGGAAATGACGTACTATTGCAGCATGATTCACCCCAAACCACTCATTTCGTGAAAATAGTAGCCGTTGCCAACAATAAAGGCGGGGTAGGAAAAACTAGCATGGCCGGCAACCTGGGCGCGGCCCTAGCCACCCTGGGCCACCGGGTGCTGCTCGCTGACCTGGACGAGCAATGCAACCTGAGCACGTGGCTAGGGGGCGGCAAGTTCTCCCAGCACAACATCGGCGCGTTGATGCTCGCGCCCGTCGCGCAGACCGCGACCTGGCCAATGGTGTCGGTGGATGAACGGTTGGACCTGCTGCCGTGCCATAAGCTGCTGGGCGAAAGCCTAGAGAAGATGCGCAAGCAAAAGGATACCCTGCTGTACTACCGCTTGCGTGACCGCCTGGCGCTGCTGGCCGGCCGCTACGACTACGTAGTCCTCGACTGCCCGCCCGGCCTGGCCGATGGTATGACCTTCAACGCCTTCTGTGCCGCGCAGGCTTACCTAGTGCCCACCGACCCGGAGCCGTTCTCCGTCGAAGGGTTGGCTACGATGATGCAGCTCGCCACCGGCGTGCAGCCGGAACTGAACCCGGCCCTGCGTTTCGCGGGCTTTGTGTTCCCCAAATACAACCCGAAGCTGCGCGCCGCGCTGCGCCAGCAGATGCTGGCCGACGTGGAGGCCCACTACGGCACGCAAACGGTCCTGGGCAATGTGCGCCAGGATACCGCCGTGTACGAAGCACAGGGATTTAAGAAAACACTATTTGCCTACAAGCCCGACAGCCGGGCCGCAGTTGACTACCTAAATATCACACGCAAGTTACTAACGCGCTTCTAATTATGAAATCCTCCAAGACCCCCAACAATTTTGCCAGTATTGGCAGCACCATTCTCAACAATACGCAGCCCGCCCCAGCATTTGCTGACCAAAAGGCCAAGCCCACCAGCTTCGAGTTGCAGGCTGAGCTACGGCAGCCCCTCGACCGCGTGGTGTTCTGGAACAACAAGCCGAACACTTCTATGAAGAGCGTCCTCAACGATGCCTTGAAATTCTATTTTGAGAATCATCCGCAGGCGCAAAAGTGGGCTGCCAAGCCCACACCGCGAGAAGATGCTGAAAATGGTGTGGAGTAAGTACTATTTCAGCATCTTTTTAACCAGAACCTCACGTAAAGGTAGTTTTAACTAATTTTGAGCAGTAGCCCCCTCAGTGTTGGCACTTTAAAAATAAATAACTAGTCCTTTCCAAGAAGTACGCCGCATAATGCCAGTTTATATAATTTTTGCACCTAAGCAGTAATGTCCGAGCAAGCCACAGCAGTTCTTCTCGCATCCAACATTCTGCGCAGACCTGACCTATTTGATGGGCTAGGTCCGCCTGCAAAAAAGGGCGAAGGGGAGCATCGGGAAGGTCGTCGTAAGGAAGGAGCCGCCACCGGGGGCTTGTGCCGCGACCTCGTAATATTTGCTGCGATTAATAAGCAGCGCGTGGTGGAGTTCCGCCTACCCGATTTCTGCAAGGAAATGGGGTATGATAGCAGCAACTTGATGCGGCGCTGCACCGATGAGCAAATTGATGAAATCCGGCGTACTGGCTGGGATGAGGAAGATATTCCGGCATTTAGCAATGTGCTGGGCCTAGCGTTGGTGCGCCTAGTAAGACACAACTTCATTTTCTCCGATAAAGGCACTACGTCGAAGCATAAGCGTTTCAGTGGCACCAAGGTAGTAGAAAACATTGACGTGTTTAAGCCGCAAAAGAGCGGTACGTTGCTCACCTTCACCCTTAGCGAAGAAGTGCTAGAGCATAACCGTAAGGTTTACCAAGCACTCTACAAAGAGGAATACCTAAGCCTGCGCACACAGAGCACCACCCGCAAGCTAGGGCACCCTGGCCACCCCGACGACGCAGCACGTCGCATGTACATGCGGTTGCGTTGGCGGCGCGGCTACTGGGACTATCTGATTAAGGAAGGGCAGTACGAGGAAGCGAAGAAACTTGAGGTAGATAGCTACACCGAGTTGCTGCTCGTCGCTGGCCTGAGCGAACGCGGGGAGTACTGGCCACCGAAGCGAGTAGCGTTTGAGCTGCGCAAGCTCCTGAAGCGGATTGCCGACATGGCCTCGATACAGTTAGCACCTACCGTGGCGCTGAAGGGCGGCAAGTACGAAGTGACGTGGAAGCATAAGCCATTCGCGCCGGCAGTGGCCAAGCCAACGCGGCCCAGCAGCGAAGTGCAGGTAAGCCAGGCTGCGCAGCCCACCCGCACCAAGAGCAAGCCGGCCCGCCCCGTCAGCCCCGCGACAAAGCCAGTTGCTCCAGCTCCTGCTGCTGCACCAGCGCGCCCGGTGGCCGGCCACGCGCAGAAGCTAAAAAACGAGCGAGACGACCTGACTACCTCGCTCAAGTTTTTGGAATCTGATGCGGCCAAGACCTCCAAATATTACTTGGCAGAGCCCGAGAAGCTGGCACAGGCTATTCGGGATGCCCAAGCCCGGCTTGAGGCCGTTCAAAACGAACTGATGGCGATGTAGGCAAAGGTGCGCCTATTCGTGGTGTAATTTTTGGTACCCGAATCTGTAAATAGCTGATAATCAGCGTGAAGCGCCCCCGGAAGCCGGGGGCGCTTTTTTGTGGATAACGTAGTGTAATTTTTGTAACCGGATGGGCTCTATCCTGTAATTATTGGTACCCGGTGGTGTAATTTTTGTACCCGCTATGGTGTAATTTTTGTACCCGGCCGTAGTGTAATTTTTGGTACCACTCCTTATAGTGAATCGTTCTTATGTAAAAAAAAGAATAACCTAGAAAAAAAGAAGCTAATTACTACCCCTAGCATCGCGCAGACGGGACTGCTACCCCCACCGACAAGTAACTACCTGCACCCCCGACAGGACCGCGTGTAGGCCAGCTATGGCCGTTCAGGTTCCGTTCGGGTATCGCTTCGCAGGGCGGTGCCCGCCCCGCACCCCCAGCTAGATTTTTAGGTCGGTGGTCCGTGGGCGAACTCCCGGTGGGCGGCGCGGGCCAAACAAGGGGCATGTGAGGCCCTTCGGCACTAGGGCGCGGCACAAGAAAGCATATAGGCAAATTATTGCAAATTATGCTTTTTTGTGCTAATTATCTGGCTGAAAAGGGATTATCTAGGCATTTTGCTCGGGTTCTCCTGGCGGTACGTACCCCAACAGCCTCAAAACCGGGTAGTAGCGCTCGATGCCTACAATTTTGAGCGTCAGATTGGGTTCCCCGTTCAGGTAGCGATTTAGAACGCCCAGCGGCCCCTTGCTCAGCCGGTCCACTGCACGGCGGCTAATTAGCTCGCGTCTAAGCGGCGTAAACCACGTGCGCAGGTCAGTGCTCGCCTCAGCGTCCGAAAGTGGCGTGGTGGGCTCCCAAACGTCGCTGGGGGGCAAATAGCCGACTAGGCGCAGCAGCGGATAATACTCCAACATTCCTACCCGCTCAAGCGTGCGCCATTTATCCCGTTTCATAAAACGGTAGAATTTGACCGAAACGTTGCCAGCGTTTCTATCAAACGCCAAGCCATTCAGTAGTTGCTTACGCTCAGGTGTTAACCAGGCAAGAAAATGTTGTACGGGACTCACAGTTAAGCATAGGTGCAACCGCAAAAGTCCGAAAATCAAAATGCAAAACACGGATAACCAATGTTTTAACAAATTTTGTACAGTATGGAAAATTTGCCATACTTTTGAGTTCTGGGCGCGTTGGCCTTGCTAACAAATGGTATAAATAATCATACCAAAACAACGTTTTTTAAAGCGAAAAGAGTAGGTCTATTGAACTTTTTTTCTAGCTTTTCAAACCCCCGTTAGAACTGCGTAAGCCCTAGCTACTTTACTATTTCTCCCAATGGCTTTTCAGCACATAGTTCAGTATGCACAACTCGACCGGGGTATGGCGGCACTGCTCCATAGTTGCCTCGACGCAGTGCAAACGGAGCTGCTGCACCGCAACCCGCAGGCTGGCCAGCGGTGGACCACTGCCGAAGCATTGAGCCTGAAACCGCTCAAAAAACTCTTAAAAAAAGTTGATACGCTAGTCGAACGCGACAAAAAGCCGCTGAAGCCAAAGAAGCCAGTGCGCGGCCGGCCCCGGCCCCCAAAACCTCACCGCTTGCGCCTCGACTACGACGAGCTGACCACGGTACGCTTCTACTACGCCCGCCTCCTGGCCTGCGACCCGGATAACGGCTACCTGGCTAGCGTGCTGGGCCGCCTGCACCAACCAAGCCTCAGCCTCGAATCTCACATAGACTTAACCACCCAATGCTGCTAAATGAATACTGTATCCTGGATTGCCTGCTTCGTATCCTTTGGCCTCGGCGGCATAATGTGTTGGGCTTTTATCGCCCGGCGAGCTATCTCACGAGCATACTTCAACGGCGGTTTTGATTCCTTTCCTGAACACTTTGAGAAAGGCCGCAAGCAAGGATATGCTGATGGATGGGCGGATAGCAAGCACTTTGGCGTAGCATTCTACTGCTACCAGCAGCGCACAAAGGAAAATTGCACTGTGTCAGCTGGCGTACCAGGTGCAGGCCTGGCGCCGGCGTTTTGGCAATCACCTGAGTTTTCAGCTATTATGCAAACGATGCTGCAAAGAATCTTTTTTAGGTTTTGAATATTTCCGCGAAATCACTACCGCTTAAACCGCCTAAAACGCTCAAAACGCAACGTTTTCGTTGCACTTCTCTTGCTACCCAATGGCCCTAACGATTAACCCGCAACCCAACCTGAGCTTGTGGCCGGCGTGTCTGCTCGATACGCCTTCTTTCCTGTACCTGCACCACGTGCAGGGCGTTTATCATTCGCCCCACGGCACGGTCGAAGTGCTGAGCTGGGAGCGTAACAGCCCCAACGTAGCTGAAATGAATGGACGCGGGCACGTTGGGGCACGAGTAGAAATATATCGCCCGGATACTGGCTACGAAGTATTCCCTGGAGCAGCCATAACCGCCGCCGCCGATGGCCCGCCCAACTACACCCGCCTACGGATGGCATACGCCGGCCAGGGCTGGGAAACGGAAGAGCTGCGCTACTGGCCAGTGGACCAACTTGCGCGCCTGGCCTCAACCTTCGCTCGCTACGTGCTCAAGCAGCAGCCCGCGCCGGCCCCCGCGCCCACCGGTGGCTTCGGCTCACTCCAACCTACCCAATGCTGAATTACCTACCACCAACTAAAACAAAAACCTGACCCGATGGAACCCGAAGATGGCCTAACACAAGTGCAGGAGCTATTTCTTGAAATTTCGCAAGAAATGACCGATGACCAGTATCGCAAATTTCTGAATTTGGTAATAAACGAATCCAAGGAACGCCTCGATGTATTGTAGGTGCAGGAAGAAACTGGCCAAAGTGTAGTAAAATAAACCTCTCCGAAAAAAACCGCTTTTTGGCGCTGCCATAGCGGTTTTTTTAGTGGCCAAGGTGTAGTAAAATAAACAAGTGTTTTTTTTACTACATTGGCACAGGTTTTGGAATGGGTAAAATGTCGAGTTTCATAACCCCTCGATAAAATCACCAAATGTCTATTTCCCGTTTCGCTGGCTACATCCAATCCGATGCCGGCCGCCAGCTAGTTGCTCAGACCAATAACCAGCATGACGCTTGGGGCCTGGCAATGATGGCCACTAAGCAGGCGGCGTTGGCTCAGCCTAGCCAACTGCACGCAACTGTACTCTACGACAACGTAGCCGGCGTGCAGCTTGCTATTATGACTTACCGGCCGTGCCAAAGCAAGTAGCGCCTCCGGTGCCACCTAAAAAGCGCTCTCGCCCTTACGTAAGTATTTTGGAGCGATACCGGGTGAATACGCTACCGTTTCACCTCCAACCTGACTAGCACGCATAAAATAGCCCGGCTGCTGCAAACAGCCGGGCTATTTTGCAGCTAGCCCGAATTAATCACCAAACGGTCTAACTGATTCCCAAATTTATAGCTGAAAAGCACATGCCTCAATACATTCCCTTTGTGCGCGTTTCTACAAAGCAGCAGGAAACCGCCCGTCAACTAGCCGACATTGCAACCTATGCCAGTGCTCAGGGCTGGCAACTAGCCGCGCCGGTGCAGGAAGTGGTGAGCGGTGGCAAGAAGAACCGCGACCGCCCCGCCCTGCACGAGCTGGGCCAGCGGGCGCGGCGCGGCGATACCGTAATCGCCACCGAAATAAGCCGCCTCGGGCGCGACACGGCGCAAGTCCTGGCGCTGATTGAAGAACTGAGCGAGCGGGGCGTGTGCGTGTTCGTGCTCAACCACCAGCTAGCTACCCTGCGCGCCGATGGCAGCCGCGACGCGATGGCGCAGGCGATGCTGACGTTCGGAGCTGAGTTTGCGCGCCTGGAGCGCGTGACACTGCGCGAGCGCGTGCAGTCAGGAGTAGACCACGCCAGGAGCCAGGGCCGCGTAGGCGGCCGGCGGGTTGGGGCTACCAAAAAAGATGCGCAACTTCTACTCGACCATGCCGACGTGGTAGCGCGCCTACTCGACAAGCAAAGCGTGCGCGACACAGTGGCTTTGACTGGCAAAAGCGATAAAACGATTACCAAAGTGCGAAAAGTGCTAGTAGATACTGGCAAAATGCCGGGTACTGCACCGCGCAGTACACCAACTACTGACCAGCTCTAAGCGAAGCGTTTTGAACGTTTTAGGCGTTTTGAGCGGTTTGCAAAAAATAGTTTTAATAAATTTTGTACAGTGGTAATTTACTATTCTATCTTTACCGGCGAACTGTTTTCAGCCCCTTTATATGTCTAATCTCCTAAAACGCGTTGTAATTGGTGCCAGCCTTGGTGCCGCTGCTGGCGTAGCCGTTAGTCTGCTCAATAAGCAGAAGACCGATGAATCCGATAAGCCAGCGGACGAATCCAATAAGCCGCTTATTTCGCCCGGTGTGAGTATGGTGCTGATGGCAGCACTCGCTGGCCTTGACCCGTTGTTTAAGGACATTCTGGAAACTGCCAAAGGCGCAATTGACCAGGTGCTAGAACGTGGTGCAGCCGACCACGACACGGACGAGCAGCAAGAAGATGGTGGCGACGATGAGCAGCAAGAAGATGGCGGTGGCGACGAGCCCCAGCCCAATGCCCCAGCGGGCACTGCTGAGCAGCCGATTGGCCCGGATTCTACCCTAACCTCCGAATAACCCCTTTCCGCCCTGGGTGCGCCCGGCTATCGGTCGCGCCCGCTATCCATGAGCCCCCGCACTTTAGCGGGGGTTCTTTTTGCACCTCACCACAAATACTAGCTTAATTAAGCGGTCAATGACTACTATCTATAACCTGCGCTGCAAAATGCTGCTATTCGTGCAAGTGGGGTTAATTGAACGGGCGGAATACGATTCTCTTTTTGAGGTGCTTTGCGAAGCGGAGTACACGGACGACGTAGAACGGGCCGTGCAGCTAATTGATAAGCTACTGCCTGAGCCACCCACCGGTGGGCGCGTGTATGTGGTTGGTAACCTCGATACCGTGGGCCAGGCCTTAGTTCAGGCTGCGCACGTGCAGGAGCAGCTGCACATGAGCTGGCCGCCCGTTGAGTTTGTCGGCGTAACTGTTACTCGGGACATGCACATACCTGCTAGCCCGGAACACCTAGCGCGGTGCTGCTCTTTTCTTCCGCTTGACTCAATTATCCGTGACAACGTGCCATTATTGGTCAAGCCCAAGGTGAGTAGTATTTGTGAGGAACCGCTTAAAACGCTTAAAACGCCTCAGCCGGTACCCTTTCGCGGTTACATGAATGGTCGCGGCTTGCGACAATAATTTTCATAGCTCTCAGAAGCTCACAAAAAAGCCCGCACCATTGGTACGGGCCTTTTTTTTGGCGATAACTGTGTAAACAGGTGGCTTTTACTTCTTAAAACTGATAAAAGTGGCCGTTTCGCCAATCAATACGGCCTCTATGCGTTCGTTTTTCTTGGCAGTCTTGAGCAGGTTCTCCTGCACGTGGCCCATTGTGTAGTAGGCCCCGCCGAAAGCGTGATTGTACCAGCTCACGCCTTCGGTTTTCACCACCTCGTAGTCGGCCACTGGCTCGCTGAACATGAAAATTAGCTTGCCTTGGTTGCGCGGGGCAGTAGCCAGTGCGCGCTGCTCGTTGGGAACCCCGTCGCGGAACTTGATAGCCAGGTCACGTTGGCCAGCCTGAATCAAAATTGCGTCGAACGGCTTGAGCTGGGCACCCGCCTCGACTAGCGCCGACGTGAGGCACTGGCCAACTACCGTGTTCAGCGTCATGCTCTCGCTGGGCTGAAGCGTTGTAGCGAAGGAAAACGCCACATCGTATGGTGCAACGGGCTGCGAGTAGCAGAAAACGTACTTGCCCTGAGCCTGGCTCACGCGAGCGGTTGCCAGCGATTCAAGCGTTTTGAGCGTTTTAACCGTTTTCGTAACCGTTTTGACCGTTTTGGTAGCGTTTTGAGCGGTATTCAGGAAAGGGAAGGTTGCCAAAAGGCAAGCGAGTAGCAAATGCTGCATGAACGCAAATAGAAAAAATACAAAAAAAGGGTATGCAGACGTTTAAAAACGTCTAGATTGGTACTATTCCGCGTAAATGTTTGCTTTAAGCCTCACCCGTTGGCCCTACTGACAGCGATAAATCATAATCGCCCGGATAGCCATGCACTTTATAAACGGCTAGTACCTCGTTTATGCTGAGCTTTTTAGCCGACGTTACCCCGGCCTCCTTGCACATTTTGCCCATTGTGGTGCGGTGTACGTCAAATTCCTTGGCTAAAGCAGTTTTAGACTTTGGCCGGATAGCTACCGCCCCTTTGCCTATTAAAGATGCTTGATTAAGGCTCGGCTGAAAAGAGCCAGCGGCGGGTGTAGTTGTAGACATAGAGCAAAAATATGACTAAAAGTGATGTTTTTCGACAATGATTGACATTGTTTGTTGCACTTTGATGATAAGTGTACAAAAAGGATGCCCCCCATTTTGGCGTAGAGAATCTTTGTGCTCAACCAACCCGGAAAATTGGTTTTGTTCTAAAAAGAATGGCACCCCCCGTGCTGCTCCCGCGCCACCCTTTCAGGCACCGATTCAGACGTAAGTTCTACGGGCCATACCCAAACGAAAGCGCAATTGGTCGCCAGTGGGGTGCTATTCTTTTTGCAACGACCACCGTTGACAATGGAAGCTAACGCCAAAAAAGTCTTGTTTGCCATAGCGGGCCTTGGGGTTCTGCTGCTAGTTAACCATGCCGGCCAGGTGTCCGATGCCATTGATGGCCTTACCATTAAGTGTGGGTACGGTGGCGCACCTCAGATTCGGGGCCTCGGTATCACGTTTCCAATTAAGGTGAGCGTGACCAATACTAACTCGGCTACCCTGCCGCTGCAAGGGCTGGCCCTAAGCATGCGCCGCCTGTATAACAATGGCACCACCAGCAACCCCATTGCGGCCACTAACCCCGCTGGCGTTATCACGCCGAACATTGCCGGTAATGCAGTTACCGAATTTATCGTACCCGTCAACACCGATTTAGTATCGGCGCTCACGGAGATAATTACTGATATCCGGGCGGGCGGCTTGGGCCGCTACCTGCTAAACACTAGCATCTTATCGGCGGGTATTAAAGTGGATTTACCGGCTCAAACGCTCACTTTCTAATGAGTAACAGCCGCAACATAACTCTTAGGGGTGTTTGCGAAGCGGCCGGCATTGTCGGCCTGCTGGCGTTTGTATTTGGCATACGCACCAGCAATGAGCCGCAGCAAGGGCCTTCGTCCATTGCGCGCCTCGATGACGAGCTCTCCCCGATGCCGGCGCTTATCCTGGCTTACGAAGCAGTGCCCGGTAGCAGTGACACCCTCGCTGGGCTCGCGGGCCTGGGTGAGCTGGCCGCCGACGTGACGGTGGAGCCCGACCCCGGTGCCATTGAAACTACCGACGACGCGCAGGCCCCACTGAAACTGCGCCGCATTGAAGTGGTGCGCGCCGACACCGGTGGCGCGGCGGCTACCTCGCTTATCGCGGTCACGCAGAACACGAAACAGCGCGCCAAACGGGCTAACCGGGCCATGCCTTCGCTAGTAAATGCCGTGGTAAAGCGTTTTGGGGCAGTGATTAAGCAGGCCGGCGCACTGCACAACGTGCCCGCGCAGCTTATCGCTACCAAAATATGCATTGAAAACCCGGATATGAATACTACCGTCGTGACTGGCGGGCAGTGTACTGGGCTCATGCAAATCTCCCCCAGCACGGCTGATGGCACGCTTCGGGAGGAATACAAGGCCGGCAATCTGATGCCAGCCGAAGTAGCCTACTTCCGCAACAAGCTCGGTGCCGCCCGCTGGGCTGCCCTGCTAGCCGGCCGCGCCACCCACCACGTAGCCGACCTGCAAAACCCGGCTTACTGCATCCACATTGGTACACTGTGTTTTGGGCAGTACCTACGCAAGTACACCAAGAATGGCGAAGTGCAGGTATACAAAGCGGCGGCTGAGTACAACAGAGGTCCCCGCGCTGCCTACGCCAATGCCCGCTGCAATACGCCCGACGAGCTGATTGGCTTTGTCGGCCCTGGCAAGACGAGCACGCCGGCGATTACGGAGCAGTACATCATGCTCTACTGCGGGCCGGGCGGCCCCCTGGACTACCTCACGGCTAACGGGATTCTCGCGTAATGGTAGCAGCATTTCAGCGCACCCTGCGCCCCGGCAAAGAATACGATAAGTATTTCCCAACGAACAAGTTGGAGCGTACCGACCCGGTTATCCTGCCGGACAGCGATACGTTTGATACGATTGAGCAAATGGCGAAGCTCGCCTACCACTACCAGGGCGACACGGCGGGCGTAGCCTCGGCCCTGAAGGGTAAGGACGTGGAAACGACGGTTCGCCGCGATTGGGAGTTTGCCTACAATCACTTCCAGTACACGCCCGACAAGAACGGCGTAGAGCAGCTACGCCGGCCGCTGCGGGCCTGGGCCGACCGTGTGGCGGGTATCGACTGCGATTGCTACTCTATCCTGCTCTCGACAATTCTTCTCAACCAGGGCATTGCGCACAAGCTACGCAAGACGAAATACAACGGTGGCGACGACTACCAACACATCTACGTCGTGGTGCCCAAGGCAGGCGGCGGCTACTACACCCTCGACCCGGTAACCGACAAATTCAACCACGAAGTGCCCTACTCGGGCCATTTTGACAAGCCTATGGCCCCCGTTCAGGTACTCAACGGAATCCCCTTGCAGGTTTTGAATGGTGCCCCGGAGCCGGCCGCGCCCACCGGTGCGCCTATCGTAGCCAAGGGCTTCTACCAAGCCTACGGCTTCGGTGCAGAGTTTATCGGCATTGCCGCCGAAAGCAACCAGGTGCGCAAGGACGTGCTGAATACCATTCGGACTACGGCCCTCGCGGGCCTGGGCCGACTGGCCGGTACCGACGTGATGGGCACCCCGGAGCAGATTGCGGAGCTGGCCCGCGTCACCGACCAAACGCACGATGAGGCTACGGCCGATTCGATTGCTATCTCGCACGCCGCCGCCTCGTTCGTGGAGCGCCTACGCCAGCACTTGCTGAACGTGGCTGCGCAGATTGATGCGTACCCGGAAAAGGAGCAGCGCCTTGTGGTGCTGCGCGGCCGAATCGCCTTGATTCTAGCGACTTGGGACGACGAAGCAGCGCGTACGCGCCTCTTTGAAGAACTCGGCGCGCAGGAGGATGCAGAAGCCCGCCAGGCTAACCTGGCTGGCCTGGGTAACATCTTCGGGGACGTGTGGGGCGGGATTAAGGATGCCGCTTCAGCCGTAGGTAACGCCGTGAGCAGTGCGGCCGGTGGGGTAGCACAAGCCGCGAGCTGGGTAGGCAATGGGGTAGCCAGCGGCGTAAAAGGTGCTGCCGGCGGGGTAGCGCAGGCCGCCACGTGGAGCTACGGCACCATTATAAAGCCAGTCGGTGAGGCTATTGGCCAGGCCGCTAGCTGGGTAGCTGACAAGGTAACGATTGCCGTTAAGGCTGCCGCTCAGGGCATTAAAAAGGCGGCTATTTGGATTGCTGAAGAAGCCGTTAAGCTCGGTAAGTTAATCCTCAAGTACAACCCGCTTTCTATTCTGATTCGTGCCGGCCTACGCATTGCCTTCCGGGTGAACTTGTTCTACATGAGCGGTCGCCTCGGGCACGGCTACTTCAGCGAAGCGCAGGCGCAGGCGTTCGGAATGGATATGGACGAGTGGCGCAAGTGCAAGAGCCAGCTCGGCAAAGTCATTTCCATGTGGGAAGGGCTGCAAGGCGACGTGGAAATCCTGCAAGAATCTATCCTGTTGGGCTATACGAGCGGCAAACAGCCCAAGATTGCCGATAAGCCGGACCAGGGCCTGAGCGGGCTCGCTTGCCTGCCGACCGCATTAAATGGCCTGGGTGAGCCGGCTACGGCCGCCACAACGGCCGCCGCATCGGGCTTTATCGCCACGATTATAACCTGGCTGAAGAACGTGGATTGGGACAAATTAATCAAGGTAGTTAAAACCGTGGTTGACAAGGTTTTTCTCAAAAAACAGTACGACACGGTGCCGACCATAACGGCCACTACCATGCTGCCCCTCTCGGAAGCTGACTACAAAGCCAACCAGGCCAAGTACGAAACGCAGACCGACCAAAGCAGCAGCCTAGTGCTGCCGCTGGGCATTGGTGCGGCGCTGGCTATGTATCTCTACTCCACCTCGAAAAAAAGCAGCTAATACCCCATGCGCGACTTAAACGACGACGACGACCGCTTGCGGTCCCTGCCTGCCCGGCAGTCACTTAGCGGCTTCGGCCGGCTGGCCACCGATGAGGAACTGACCTACGCCACCCTGGCCAGCGAAGAAGGCGACGGGGCCGTGGCCTACTCGCAGCCAGTTCGCGCTGCGGCCGACGTGCTGAGCGACGCGGGCGGCACCACTAGCCCGCTGCCGGCCAACGCTGTGCCCGTGGTACAGCCGCTATCGCTGCCGCAGTTCAATTTCGGCACCGGCATAGCGAGCTGCAACACGTGTGCTTCGGATGCTGGGACCACGAGTAGCGCGGTGGCCACCACCGCGACCGCCGCGACCGCCGCGAAGGTTACACCGCTGCCCGAAGCGCCCCAACCCACCAACTACCTGCTGTGGGCCTTGGGCCTGGGCGTGGCCTTCCTTGCCTTCAGAGGTCCGGCCTCGGGCCTGGGTTGCCCCGATAATATCCCGGCCCCGGCCCCGGCCCCGGCCCCGGCCCCCACGTCAGTGCTCAATGGCTTGCCCCCGCGCCGCAGAGAGCATAAGGCACTTAAACACGTGTCAACGCTAAAAATTAACTAGTTGCCGGCCACCAGCCGCTTTTTATTCCCTTTTTTTTTAACCCAAAACCTTCATTAAATGAAGTTTAACCAAGAACGCGCTAAGGAGTCTGCAATTGACACCGGCGCGGCTGTGGCTGGCGCTGTGGGCTACCTGGCCCTCACCAATAAGGCTATGGCCCTCCTGACGGAGAAAAGCCCTAACTCGGCTATTACCCGTCACATTCCGGCAATCGCCCTGGGCCTGATGATTGCCGCCCAAGCCTTCGACGTGGTGCCTAACAACGAGATTGTTGAGAGCGCCATACAAGGTGGCTCGGCAATCGCCGGTATGCAGGTAGTACGTGAGTACGGCGGTGCGAATACCGCTACTGGCCGCACGGCTACTACCGGCCTTCAGGCCATGATTAACAAGTGGGTGCCTGACTTTGAGCAGGAAGGCGTGGCCTCGGCCGCTGCCGTGGCTCAGGCAGCCCTGCCCGCCTCCACCACCGGTGTAAATGGCTTGCGCGGCCTGCGCGGTGTGGGCAACCTGAACCCCTACCAGGACCCCGGAGAAGCCTTCCGCCGGCAAGGTGAAATGCAGCAGAGTCAGGAACGCACCCTGCGAAGCTTGGGCAGTGCCCCAGCTAACGCTGGCGAGCTCAAAGACCTGGGGTAAGGGCTGAGCTATAAGGGCTTAGCAGGACAAAACCACTTTTCCGGGTTGGCTTTTTTCCTCGCTTTTCTCCCTTTTTTCTCAACCCAAAATGAAATCTTTTATTATCTCCCTCGGTCAGCAGTTCCTGATTGACATGCTGCGTGTGGAAGGCGTTAGCCTGGCTGGCTTGTCGCCTTCCGACATGCAGGGCAAGCTGACCGACGGTAACGTGTACATCCGTTCGGAAATCACTGGCGGCGGTGGTATTGTCAACCTGATTGAAAGCGGCACGCTGGAAAAAATCGGCACTTCGTCGTTCAACGGCCAGAAGCTGCCGGCCGGCGTGAAAATGGCCGTGGAACGCATTCGTTTGGGCTTCTGCGAACTCGAAGACAACGACACCAACAAAAGCGCAAAGCCGGCCGGCCAAGCCTACACCAACAAGTACTCGACCGTAGCGGCCAAACTGCGCGCTGCTCACTTCATCCTGACCAAAGGCGGGAAGAAGATTCTCGAAATCCCGGTGAGCCAGTTCCTCACGCTCGACTCGTGCGAAGGAATGATTGCTGAGCACGACTGCTACGACCTGCAAGCCTTCCGCTACCTGAAAGGCGATGAGCTGCTCGAAATCCAGTTGTCGTTCCCCCCCGAAGTGCAGTGGCCCGCTGGCAAAAAATACTTTGCCTCGGTCGAACTACTCGGCCCCCGCGCCCAAGCCTAGTTTTTAACGCGGCCTAGATAATCAATGCCCCGTTGGCCCTGCCAACGGGGCATTGTAGGTGCCACATAATTCGTTTTAATTCAACTTTTTAGCAATGGATACCCGGACCTTTACTGCTACTTTCAAATGGCCTGCTAACACGTCCGCAGGTAACTACGAGGAAAAAACGGTACTCGATACCACCTACCAGCGCGCTAGCGGGATAGTCGCCTATGTCAACAGTGATGGGGGGGTGTCCAATGCCAAGCTGGGCCTTCGGAATGATACGGCCGTGTACGTGTCGCCTACGCATATCGACTACCTGCGTGCCGGTCTGGACTGCCCCAAGCGCGACCGCCTTACTCCGGTCAACATTGCCTGCGACGGTACGAACCTCACGGTGCAGCTCGTGCTGGCTGGCCCGCTCACTAGCGAGCTGAGCGTTGACGTGGTTTTTCAGCTGGAGCGCAATGCCCGCTAGGCTA